>Ga0306920_100000123_pt1 | contig 89440 bp, 75 predicted proteins | sample flu12Cox44000170_FD_204666 | JGI IMG/M metagenome (GOLD analysis project Ga0306920, IMG submission 204666) | Lab enrichment of tropical soil microbial communities from Luquillo Experimental Forest, Puerto Rico - flux4day.12C.oxic.44.000.170 (v2)... | ecosystem: Environmental > Terrestrial >...
ACACCCATGCCACCGCCGCCCAACTTCTCAAGAATTCGATAATGGGAAATCGTTTGGCCAAGCATGGCTGGGAAGCCGCTCTTAACCGCGAATGTTAGGCTGCGCCGTCAGGCAAGTCAACGAATGGATAACGTGCAGGAAGGAATCCTATTTTAACTTTGCTTACTCCACTTTGGCCTGCCTCAGAATGGGAATGTCCGGGTCGGCGTCTTTCCACAGCGCGAGGAAATCCTGATAGGCAGCCTTGGATTTCGCGGTGTCGTCCTGCAAGGCGTAAGCACGGGCGAGCCCGAAATGGGCAAGTGCGCCGATTGGCTCGTTCCTGATGACGCCAGGGTGTTCGAGAATTTTCTGAAACTCGGCTACGGCTGCGCTCCCTTGGTGCGCTGCCAGATAATCTTCGCCGCGCAGGTAAGGGCGTCGCTTGGCCCACTCCTTCGCCTGCTGTCATACAAGAGATTAGCAGGGAAATCCCGACCTTCTCCCCGCTATAAGGCGGCTTCGCCTTCCTCTATTGTGATGGGGTTGTGGAAGTGAGTTTTTCTGCCGTGCTGGGCCACTCGCCACGCAAAAATGCATCAATCGAGGAAAATACCAGTTCCGGATTGTCAAGCCATGGGAAATGCGCGGCTCCTGGCACGGTAACCAGCCGTGCGTCTGACAGAGTAGCCGCCCACTCTCTGCCTCCCCCAAACGGAGCGTTCCGATCTTTAGTTCCGTGAATCGTAAGCACCGGCATGGTGACTCTTGCGAGGTCCGCGTCGCGAATGTCCAATTGACGAATCGAAGCGATGCTGGCTTCGAAATGCGTGTCCAGATGTGTCGGCCACTCATTTGGAAATTCACAATAGCCGTCGCCCGCTTTCGCAGCGTTTGCCGGATTACCGACGAGCCCGGTGCGCTCAACTTTCCAATCCTGCTCACAGTATTCTTTCGGATGGGCAGCGGCATAGCCGTTCCTCTCCAGCTCGTCAAGTCTCTTGAGAGCTGCCGGATCTGGCACCTTGTTGGAATCTGATGCCGTGAATTCAGGCGGATACTTCGCGCCAAATCTCCGGGACACCGGACCGATTTGTACCACGCGCTGAACTCTCTCTGGATGCTGCGTTGTGTAGAGGATCACCATCATACCCAGATACGACTCGCCAATCAGGCTGACTTGGTCTGCGTGGAAGTGCCGCCGCACGGCCTCGAGATCATCTACATCCTTTTGAATTGTGATTTTCGCGGATTCCCTTACTTCATCGGACTTTCCGCGATCCCGCATATCATAAAAAATCATAGTCCGGCCTCTAGCTAGAATTTGGAAGTTGCGGAAGAGCATGAACCCAAGCGGAACGATTACAATCTGGGGTCCCAAGCCGATCCTTCGATAAAACAGGCGAACGCCGTCGTCAGTTGTGACGTAACCAGTATCCACCGAGGAGGATTTCGATTCTTGCCGTAAATGCGTGGCGCTGGTCGTCATCAGAAATGCGAGCAAATAGCGGGCAGTCTGACGAGAACAGACAGTCATAAAGTACCTCCGGAAGCCGACTGTCCGATTAGACGGCGCCCGCGCATACTGGACAGCTGAAATTAGAAACAGACCAGTCCTGGTACGGGTTACTGTGGTGCTCGCGGCGATGGGTGTCTACGGAATCATGGCTTACGCCGTGGTGGAGCGGCGCTGCCGGCCGTTTCACCCTGTACAAACACATACCCTTCGTATACAAGTTATTGCACCACTTCCTTAGGTAATTTGGAACGAAATGCCTGATCCGGGGATCGAAACTTTGTATCTAAGGCCCACAACACTTAATGAAGCAGTTCAAAATCTTGCCATCCACGGCGGGAAGATCTTATCCGGCGGCACAGATTTCTTTCCATCGCTCGGCGAGCGAGCTCCCACGGGACCTGTCGTTGACGTGTCATCCATCCGGGACCTTCGCGGCGTTTCAATTGAGCAGGAGCGAGTGCGTATCGGCGGGCTCACGACCTGGAGTGAAATCGTCTCGACCCGGCTGCCGCGATGTTTTGATGCATTGAAGGAAGCGGCTCAGCAAGTCGGATCGATCCAGATTCAGAATCGCGGCACGGTCGCTGGCAATCTCTGCAACGCCTCTCCGGCGGCGGATGGAATTCCACCTCTACTGGCGCTCGATGCGGAAGTGGAACTCGTTTCGGCTACAGGTACGCGTCGCATGCCGCTTGCGGATTTCGTCGTAGGGAATCGGAAGACCGAGCGCCGTCCGGATGAAATCCTGGCCAATATATATGTGCCTCGCGACCTCGACGAAGCGGGGTCAAAATTTCTGAAGCTAGGTGCCCGCCGATACCTCGTGATTTCGATCAGCATGGTGGCAGCTATCGTTCGGTCCGACACATCGGGCAAGGTATCGGCCGCGCGAGTGGCCGTTGGTTCTTGCTCGGCGAGAGCTCAACGATTGCCCGAAGTCGAGCGGACGCTCATTGGTGTTACGGCGAGCCCCGGATTCGGAGAGACCGCGGTTCAAACGCACCTTGCGCCGCTTTCGCCAATTGACGATATACGTGCAACGACGAGTTATCGCATGGACGCTTCACTGACCTTGATTCGGCGAGCCCTCGAGGCTTGCGTGGCGCATCGATGACGACTATGCGCAACGCCCCCCCCGGAATTGAAGCGGAGCATTCCATCAACTTTTCGGTGAATGACCGTCTTGTGAATGTCGTTGTTCCCCCCATCCGGCGTTTGTCGCGAGTGCTCCGCGAAGACCTGGGGTTAACGGGCACGAAGGTGGGTTGCGACGCGGGGGACTGCGGCGCCTGTACCGTGCTTCTCGATGGCGAGCCTGTTTGTTCGTGCTTGGTCGCAGCCGGACAGATTGACGGTTGTGAAATTACGACGGTGGAAGGTCTTGCCGCACGGGCACCTGTGTATGGGCAGCTGCAGGCGTCGTTCTTGCGCCACGGGGCGGCACAATGCGGTATTTGCACGCCCGGGATGCTCGTGTCGGCGGTAGCCCTTCTTGAACGTAACCAAAAGCCCGCTGAAGCGGAAGTGATGGACGCCCTCGGCGGGGTGCTTTGCCGGTGCACGGGATATCGCAAGATTGTCGCAGCAGTGATGGACGCGATGGTGAGCACGGCAACTGAGAAGCCGCTCGAAGCGGGTGCGGCCGTTGGTGCGCGGCTTATGCGCGTGGATGGAAAACCTAAGGTTGCGGGTACCGAAATCTTTGGCGCCGATGAAACGCCGGCGGAGACGCTTGCCCTTTGTGCGATTCGCGGCAAACATCATCGTGCGCGATTTCATTTTGGCGATATTCCTTCCTTCATCGCGGCGAATCCCGGTGTGCATGCGGTTTTCACGGCCAAAGATGTGCCTGGCGATAATTGCTATGGCGTGTTCGCCCAATATGCAGATCAGCCAGTGTTCGCGGAAACCGAAACACGATTCCGAGGGGAGGCGATTGCTGCCGTCGTTGGCGAGCCGCGTGCGATGGACGCTTTGGACCCTGCGAGTTTTCCGGTGACGTGGGAAGAATTACCGCCCTTGATGACGATTGATGCTGCGCTCGCGAACGATGCTCCGCGCATTCATGTCAAGCGCGAAGGAAACGTTCTCGTCCGCGGCCGCGTTGCTTGTGGCGACGTCGAAAAGGCGATGCAGGAGGCGGCTGTCGTTGTTGAAGGTGAATATGAGACGGGCTTCGTCGAGCATGCCTACCTCGAGCCCGAGGCGGGCTTCGCGCGGCGTGTTGGCGACCGGATTGAGATTCAAGCCTGCACTCAATCCCCTTACATGGATCGCACCGCAATTGCAAAGATTCTCAAGATTCCTAAGGAGACCGTGCGAATTATCCCGACTGCGGTAGGCGGCGGGTTTGGTTCGAAACTGGATTTGTCCGTTCAGCCCTTCCTGGCGGTTGCAGCATGGCACCTACTCCAGCCGGTGCGGATGGTCTATTCGCGAATCGAATCTGTGATGACCACCACGAAGCGCCATCCTGCACATATCCGCGCACGCGTTGGCGCCACACGCGAAGGCAAGATTCATGCCATGGATTTTGCTGCGGATTTCAACACGGGCGCGTACGCGTCTTGGGGACCGACTGTCAACGCGCGTGTACCCGTGCATGCGTCGGGGCCTTACCTGGTTCCGAACTACCGCGCGCTCACCCGCGCTGTGCACACGCACATTGTTCCGGCAGGAGCGTTCCGAGGATTCGGTGTACCGCAGATGGCTATCGCGCAGGAGCAGATCTACGACGAGCTCGCGAACCGCCTTGCAATGGATCCGCTGGAATTCCGGATTCTGAATGCTCTTAGGAGCGATACGCCTACCGTTACCGGACAGGTACTCGGCGAAGGAGTTGGGATTCGAGCGTGCTTTGAAGCTTTGCGGCCGAGGTGGACAGCTGCCCGCGCGGAGATTTCTGCATTCAATCTCAACGCACAAGGATCGCTTCGGCGAGGTGCCGGCGTAGCTGGGATGTGGTACGGCTGCGGGAACACTTCGCTCTCAAACCCGTCCACGATTCGCGTCGGGCTGAAGGCTGACGGCAGAATTGCGCTGCATCAAGGGGCTGTGGACATAGGTCAGGGCTCGAATACTGTCGTCGCACAGATTTTCGCTGACGCGGTTGGTGCTCCCGTCGACCGGATTGATCTGGTTTCCGCTGATACATCGATCACGCCGGATGCTGGCAAGACTTCGGCGTCGCGGCAAACATTTGTCAGCGGCAAAGCAGCGAATCTTGCAGGAAATGAATTGCGGCGGGCGATCCTCAAGATTGCGGAGGGTTGCGAGTGTGCCGCAATCCGCTTTGGCGATGGCTGCGTGACGATCGATGGCAAAGATGGAAACAAAGAGCGCACAATCGATCTGCGAACGATGCCGCTCGATCAACATGGGTACGTGCTTACGAGCGAGTCGACGTTTGATCCGCCCACGAGCCAGCTCGACGAAAATGGGCAGGGCGTGCCGTATGCTTTGTACGGTTTCGGTGCACACATGGCGGAGATCGAAGTCGATATCGAGCTCGGCACCGTGCGGGTGCTGAAAATCACTGCGGCTCACGACGTAGGTCGGGCGATCAATCCCACCCTCATCGAAGGGCAGATTGAAGGTGGCGCAGCGCAAGGACTTGGCATGGCGCTGATGGAGGAGTTCTTTCCCGCGAAGGGCGAGAATCTTCACGACTATTTGATCCCCACAATCGGAGATATGCCGCCGGTCGAGTCGATTCTCATTGAAGACGAGTCTCCGATTGGGCCATACGGGGCGAAGGGAATCGGCGAACATACCGTAATTCCCACAGCCCCAGCGATTCTCAACGCTATCCACGATGCTACGGGCGTGCGCATTCGCAAGGTACCTTCAACGCCCGACCGGCTGCGCGCGGCAATTCTTGCCGCGAGCGGCACCACCCCAGAGGGCACCGCCAACGAGCCGAAAAAATGAGCGACGCCGACGCGATTCGCTGCGATGCCTGCCCGGTCCTGTGCTACATCAAGCCCGGCCGGGTGGGCGCGTGTGACCGCTACGCGAATCACAACGGCCAGATTGTCCGCGTCGACCCGCACGTCGTCCTGGACCAGACGCTTTCTGCCGGCGGCGCCGTCGTCCCGTTCCTCAACCGCGGACGCGAGTGGGATGGCTCAATCGTGAACGGCCCTGAGACTTTCGTGACAGCAATCGGCGCCGGCACAACTTATCCGGACTACAAGCCCGCCCCATTCATTATTTCATCCAAAGTCGACGACGTTGACATGGTCACCGTCGTCACCGAGGGAATTTTCAGCTACTGCGGAGTGAAAGTGAAGATCGACACGGACCGCTACCTCGGCCCGGAGCGAAATCTCGTCCGCGCGCACGGCGAACCCGTCGGTCATGTAACTACTAGCGAATACGGTTCGCAAATGCTGTCGCTCGGCGGCGTCCACCATTTGACGGGCGGTACCAAGAGCGAAGGCAACGTCACTTGCGAAGCGCTGCTAAATCTCTGCAATGGAAACCCGGTCGAACTCACTATCGATGAAGGTGCGAAAGTAATCGTGCAAGCCGGAAAGCCCCCCGTTGTAAATGACGTGCTCGAAGAGCGCATGCGCGTCGGCTGTGGCTCCGCCACAATCGGCATGTTCGCAAAGCAGTGGCTCGGAAAAGTGGATGACGTAGTCGTTGTCGACGATCACATTACCGGCGTTCTCTCCGAGCATCAGGCCGGCAAACTCCTCGGCATTCGGGAAACAGGAATCAAGATGAAAGGCCGCCGCTCGACTCCAGGCCGGTACTTCCGTGTCGCCGAGCCCGGCACAGCATGGGGCGGCACGAACATCACCGATCCGCTATCGATTCTCGACGAATTTAATTCCAAGTCGGCGTGGCGCGGCCTCCGACTCCTGATGGTTAGCACCACCGGCGAACACTATGCCTATTTCGAACTGGACGCGGCGCTACGACCGGTAGAAAAAGAGCTGCCAGTCGTGCTCCGTGAATCCGTCGCGCGAATCAAAGAAAACTGCGAGCCCGCCCTTTCAACGGTTCTTTTCATGGGCGGCGCAGGTGGCTCATTGCGCGCCGGCGTTACCCAAAATCCGGTGAAGCTCACGCGTTCCGTGAAGGATGCCCTCACGCGCGTAACCTGTGGCGGCGCGCCGGTGTTTGTCTGGCCGGGCGGTGGCATCACCTTCATGGTCGACATCACGCGCATGCCCGAAAACGCCTTCGGTTACGTCCCCACGCCCGCTCTCGTCGCGCCGATCGAATTTACGCTGAAGCTCAGCGATTACGCAGCGCTCGGCGGCTATGTGGATTCCGTTCGCACGCTCAGCTCGATCATGAATGACGACAGCCGCCGGCATGTGCAAGCCCGCCCCGATAATCCGTGGCCGCTCGGCACCAGCAACTGGTCGAGGCCACGTCAATGAGAGAACCCGCCGTCGTTCGCATTCTGTCAGACGGGCGACGAATGCATCTTCACGATGGCCCCATCGACATCATCCTCGAAGCATTCGGACCGCCGGACGAAATTCGCGCGGCATACTCGGCCGCAGCGAAGCGATTCGTCACCGTTCTCGACGAACTCTGCAGCGAACTCGCACTTTTGCGGCAGCGATCGGGGGCCATCGCCACGCAGCCCAATGGCGTAGTTGCTCGACGGATGGCGGAAGCGGTCGCTCCTTACGCCGAGCATATTTTTATCACTCCGATGGCAGCGGTAGCTGGCGCAGTGGCGGAAGAAATTCTCAACGCAATGACCGCGGTGGCGGATCTGACGCGTGCGTACGTAAACGACGGCGGCGATATTGCGTTGAGCATCGCGCGCGGCCATCGATTCGTCGTTGGCATGATTGAGCATTCACAATGGGTCGCGCACCGTGTCGAGAAATCCCAATTCCGTTTCTTATTCGGCAAAGTAACGCTCGGCTTCGCACATCCCGTCCGCGGCATCGCGACGAGTGGCTGGCGCGGCCGCAGCTTTTCTCTGGGTATCGCCGATGCTGTCACGGTGCTCGCCCGCAGCGCCTCGGAAGCCGATGCAGCCGCCACAGTTATCGCCAATGCTGTCGACTTGCCGGGACATCACGCGGTCACTCGCCTCCCGGCTCGCGAAATCGTTCCCGATAGCGATCTCGGTGATTGCCTGGTGACACGTGCCGTCGGTAATCTGACCAAAAACGAAATCGGGGAAGCGCTTGTCGCCGGCGCGCTCGTCGCCGAATCACTACTCTCGTCCGATCTGATTCACTCGGCGGCGCTGCACCTGTGCGGCGAAACGCACCTGGTAGACCCTGAAAGCTATTACATGGATCTCTCGCAAGCGCAAGCGGCGACGCTGGCAAGGAGTCGCGTCCATGTCTGAAATCTGCGTGCGAAAAATAGTCCTTGTGGTCGAGGAAATCTTTCACGAGGGCGGGCCGCCAGCAGATGTTCCTTTGCGTCGCGCTGTGGCTCTCGCCGTCATCCACAATCCGTTCGCGGGGTCGTACGTCGAAAAAATCGCTCCGTTTATGGACGACCTGAATCCTCTGGGTCTTGAAATGGCGAAGTTTCTCGTCGCCGCACTCGGCGGCGATCCCAAGGTTGTTCAGGGCTACGGCAAGGGAGCTATCGTAGGTGCCGCAGGAGAGCTGGAGCACGGGGCGTTGTGGCACGTGCCGGGCGGCTACGCGATGCGCGAAGTTCTCGGCGGCGCAAAAGCGATCGTGGCGTCCACAAAAAAGGTCGGCGGTCCGGGAACGCGCCTCGATGTTCCAATCACGCACATTAATGCTTCCTACGTGCGAAGCCATTTTGATTCGATGGAGGTAGGCATCAACGACGCGCCTCGCGCCGACGAGCTCCTGCTCGCGCTCGTAATGGCGACCGGGCCGCGGATCCATGCCCGCGTCGGTGGCCTGAAAGCCTCGGAAATAAAGGGAGAGGACGGTTTGCGATGAATACTACAACGAAATCGAAAATTAGGAGGATCGCCACGTTCGTCGAAGAGACTCGGACCGAGATGGGGCGCACGTTGGAGCGGCCCACCCGACGCGCGGCTGCGGTGGCGGTGATTGAAAACCCCTGCTCGGGCAAGTACATCGAAGACTTATCCGAACTGATGCAGATTGGTGAAGAGCTGGGTGAGATTCTCACGGAGCGAGCTGTCGCAGCTCTCGGGATTCCGGCAAACATGGTCGAAAGCTATGGCAAAGCCGCCGCGGTCGGCGAGAACGGTGAGATCGAACACGCTGCGGCAATTTTGCATCCGAAGCTTGGCACGCCGGTGCGCAGAGTGCTCGGCAAGGGTGCGGCCCTGATTCCTTCCTCGAAAAAACGCGGCGGTCTGGGAGTCGTACTTGACATTCCACTTGGTCATAAGGACGCTGCCTTTGTGCGCAGCCACTTCGATGGCATGGAAGTCCGCATCGCGGATGCGCCACGCGCGAACGAAATTGTCGTCGCAATCGCCGTCACGGACAGCGGCCGCCCGTTGCCGCGCATCGGGGGCTTGACAAAAGATCAGATCAAAGGCGAAGACGGTCTGCGCTGAATATTAACGCGAGCCCTTTGCAACGCCGGTGTGCTCTCTTAAGTCTCCACAATCTCCGGAACATTCGTCGCAGGGGGAGTGTTTCGGCTTCGTTTCGCGCTTACCACGCCATCCACGATCACCATTCCGATCCCGGGCAAGTCTCCCAGACGGATACTCTCGAGAAGAGTTGTCCCGGCAGAGTGCTGCGCCCGGTCCATCATCACGAAACTCGCAGCGCGCCCCGCGGCAACAAGACCACAATCGAGGTTCCGCATCTTGGCCGTATTTCCAGTCGCGAAGCAGATGGCTGTCTCAACGGGAAAGTCTCCCAGTGACGACAGCATCGAAATCACACGCAGAATTCCCAGTGGCTGCACTCCGGAGCCTGCTGGAGAATCCGTCCCAAGAATTATGCGATGGAGCTGTTTCAGTTCCTTCGCAGTTCGCAGCGTGAAGAGAGCAGCGCGCTCGTTGCCGTTATGAACGATCTCAAGTGCGCGCGAGGATTTCTCGCACAGCACCGCAATTTGATTGTCAGGCAGCGCCGTGTGTCCGCCGTTGATGTGGCCAATTACGTCGGCGTCCGTTTCGAGCACCACATCCTTATCGATCAGGCCCGAGCCGGGAATCGAAGGTCCGCCGGTGTGAATTGTGCTCTGAATGCCGTACTTCCGCGCCCACCCGACCATCTGCCGCGCGGTCTTGCCATCTTTCACTCCGCCGAGGCCCACTTCGCCCAGAAACTTCACGCCCGCGGCCGCCATCTCCTTGAAGTCTTCTTCGACCATTCCGTGCTCGAGCACAGGCGCCCCGGCGTGGACTTGCACGCCGCCCGGACGGAATGCCATGAAGGCTCGCTGCGCCGTAATGGCCATGGCCTTCACGCCGACTATGTCTTTCGGACGTCCCGGCATGTGTACCTCACCCGCAGAAATCATCGTCGTGACGCCCCCATGCATGCAGGTGTCAATCCAGCCGATCTGATTCTGGCGCGGCGTCCAGTCGCCTGCGACTGGGTGGACGTGGCTATCAATCAGACCAGGCGCAAGCGCCGTGCCGTTCGCTTCGATTGTTGTCGTCGCGCCGCTGATATCGATGTCCTTTGCCTTGCCGATTGCGACGATTCGGCCGTCGACTGCCACGATTGTGTCCGCATCAAGAATAGGGCGGTCCATATCGCCGCTGAGAAGGAGTCCGATATTTCGAATTACAAGTTTTGAATGCGATTGAGCTTTCGCCGCATCATCGTGCGCCATGTGTCACGTCCTCCGCGCCAGGGTCTCAGGCGCTCAGCATCAACTGCTCGTTCGCAGAAGTTTAGCAAGGTTAGCGTCCAGTGATACGTGATAGAGATCCCCTCCGAAGCTGGTCATCACTCCTGCGATGCGTAGTATTCAATGCCTCATTGACGACCTCCCTCCCGTAACATGTCCTTCCACAGAATATTCTCGGGCCATTTGGAAAGAGGACCGCGTCGAGTAGGCGTGCTGAGATTGCGGATGACAATTCCTGTTACCGACAGTTATGCTGCCGCCACGGTGAGATGAGGGATGTAGCTCCGCAAGCCCGCACTATGAGAGAATCGCGATGGCTGCTTTGAATCGATGCGTCTAAGTGATGGTTCAATTGGTCATGAAATCGCTGTAGCTGAGTCCTGTGATTGCGAGGCGCGATGAATCGATCCAAGGATTTTGCGTGAGCGCATCGTCGAGGCCAGCCATCAAATCCTTGTAGTCGCCGCCTTCCCAGTCATTGAAGCAACCATCTGAGAATGGCTAGACCAAACGAGTTTCGTCTCGTAGAAACTCCTTTTGTAGGATTCTCATCTTGTGCCGGCACCGCTGCCGTCAGATTTAGCAGACGCGAGCGGTTGGTAGCTCCATGGTGAAAGCGATGACGATTGCATCAATCAATCCTGCGACTGGGGAAACGCTGAAAATTTTCGAGGCGCTTTCGGACTCGCAACTCGAAGACAAGTTGCGGCTGGCTGTCTCAGCCTTCTCGGAATTTCGCAAAATGACGTTCGCCGAGCGCGCCGCTTGCATGAGGAAAGCGGCCGAGATATTGGAATCCGACAAAGAAAAATTCGGTCGCGTGATGACCACCGAGATGGGCAAAACCTACCGGTCGGCAATTGAGGAAGCGGCTAAGTGCGCCTGGGTGTGTCGGTATTATGCCGAGAACGCTGAGAAGTTTTTGGCCGATGAAACAGCGGAGGTTCCCGGCAGCAAAAGCTTCGTGCGTTACCTGCCTCTGGGCCCGATACTGGCTGTAATGCCGTGGAACTATCCGTTTTGGCAGGTTTTTCGCTTCATTGGGCCCGCGCTTATGGCGGGAAATGTAGGTTTGCTGAAGCACGCATCGAATGTGCCGCAATCGGCGTTGTTGATTGAGGATGTTTTGCTGCGAGCTGGATTTGGCAAAGGTGTTTTCCAAACGCTGCTGATCGGCTCAGGGAGGGTGGCGAGAATTCTGTCTGATCCGCGAGTCAAAGCCGCCACTCTGACCGGTAGTGAAGGAGCGGGAGTGCAGGTAGGCATCGCTGCTGCGACGGATATCAAGAAGGTCGTGCTGGAGCTTGGTGGAAGCGATCCGTTCATCGTAATGAAAAGCGCAAATCTGGAACAGGCGGTGTCGGTAGGCGTGAAGGCTCGGGTGCTGAACAATGGACAATCATGCATCGCAGCAAAGAGATTCATCGTACAGGAATCCATCGCGGACGAGTTTGAGCGTCTGTTCGTTTCGAAAATGAAAGCGCTGAAGGTGGGAGACCCGTTTGACGAGCATACAGATGTGGGCCCCCTGGCTACGGAGGATGGTTTGAAAGAGCTGGATGCCGACGTCCAGAAAACAATTCAGGCGGGTGCCCGGCTTCTCACCGGCGGAAAGCGTCTGAACCAGCCCGGGAACTATTATTTGCCTACGGTGCTGACGAACATTCCCGAAGGCTCGCCGGCAGCCTGTGGCGAATTGTTTGGGCCAGTGGCGTCGTTGTTCCGGGCCAAGAATGCGGAGGACGCCATTCGAATTGCAAACGCGAGTCCGTTTGGATTGGGCGCTAGTGCGTGGACCAACGACAGCTCCGAGCGCGAAAAGTTCATAAACGGACTGGAATCTGGGATGGTGTTCATCAACCGGATGGTGGCTTCGGATCCGCGGCTGCCGTTTGGCGGAGTAAAGCGATCTGGGCACGGCCGAGAACTGGCAGTTTTTGGAATTCGTGAATTCATGAATATCAAAACCGTGTCGATTGAAGGCGCGTAGACGTTGACTAACTGCAGTGCAGGTCCGAATTCGGAGAGGGGCCAGAAGGTGGAGAGTTCATGTACAAGCAAGTTCGCAATTCGCGGCTCTGCGAGCAGATCGTGCAACAAATCGAAGACTCAATTCTCAAGGGGACTCTTAGGGCCGGCGACCAGCTTCCCTCGGAACGCGAACTGGTCCTGAAATTTGGGGTGGGCCGCACGGCTGTCCGAGAAGCCGTCAAATTACTGCGTGAGAGAGAGCTGCGTGGAACATTCATTACGAACGGCATCTCGCAGGCAGTGACTCAATCGATCAACCTACCCTTTTGAAATTCATAAAATCACCACAGCGTCGGTCAAGCTTTCGATGTCAGATTTGGCTGCATACAAGTTCGTCAAGCGCTCGGTGAGGTCTTTGGCTTCAGGAGCGGCGACATCTAGGGCTTTTCTTATACTTCTATAGACGGCGCGAGCCGCCGGATTCGACTCCTCGGAAGGGCCCATTCCTATTCCCCAGCTGCCGCGATCGCCAAGGATGCACACAATGCGGTGCGCCTGTAGAGGAGTGATTTCTCGGTCGAGTCCGTGTTTGACTTGTGCCTGAAACGCTCCGAGGCAGTCGATGGCTCGATCCTTTTCTATCGCGCTCAATTTGACGTTACTGATGATTTCGACCGTCGCGTCTTCAAATGGCACATCGATGACGTTGTAAACGTCGATTGTTGCCTTTGACTCAGAAAGAATCGCTTCGATCTTGAGCGTGTATTCGACGATCTTGCGGTGGATGATTTCAAATTGACCGCCTGCTGATTGCGCTGCTTCAATCAGTGGTCTCCCCTGTTGCAGTTCAGCTTTGAATACGTCCAAATTACCCGTCGGCAGATTCCAAATACCTTCATCCACCAAAGCCTTTGAGGGATCTCCATAAGCAAGGTCAGGCACACGTTGCTTCTTCTTTGGTCCTGGATCTCGTCTGGTCTTTGGGACGGGAAGACTACGCGCTGTCGAAAGTGAGATGCTGTCTTTTGCACCAGGCGATTCCGTCGGTTTTCGTTGACCCTCTTCGGGCGTATGGGTGTCATCAGCTGACTGTGCCCTTAGCAGCCGGACGCCTACAATGCAATCATCATCCGGTCGCCCTATCGCGGTAGCGTGAGAGCCACAGAGGAAAACAGGGTCGCCATTCGTGTAGATTGTGACAAGCGGAGTCCCATAGTCGCAGCCGAGCTGGTAATGCCCAGAAAGAGGCTGGGTTGGCTGTCCACGGAGCAGCCGCCATTCTGCCCGGAGTGTGCAATGGCGCTTTTGCACACAGTGATTCTAACGAAGCTAACGTCTATATGGACTGCTGGTTACTAGGTTGTTACGGAAATCAAACCTTCGCCCCTTTCGCCTGTTTCGCCTCGAACTTAGCAAAGAGTGGGCACCATTCGGAGGTGGCAGATTGGGCCAAAGCGAAGAGAGCTGCTATTGAGGGCAAGCCACTGCAAGCGATTCAAGCCTGAGGTTCACGCCTTGCGCTATGACTGGCGCAATAATTCCGTTCTATTCGTCCACAACCTCAGTCCAATTCCCACAGAAGTCAAATTCGGCGCTCGCGCGAAAGTTGATGGCCAACTCTATCGGACGATCACAGCACTCCAGACGCTTCCGGTAAGCATTCCCTGATGCTCGAGCCCTACGGTTACCGTTGGTTCCGCATTGGCGGCCTCGATTATCTGCTGAAGCGAACCGAAACCTAGAGCTCCTGTTGGTCTGCCATTACTTCGCCCGATAGCCGCGCGGCCTAGCAATACTTTCGTGTATCCGGCTATAGGAGGGACAATTTTATCGGTGAGAAGCCCCCGCGCCAGTCGACCCCAGTTTCCGAACTCACAATGCAACAACCGGAAGCGTGACGCAGGTCACCTTCTCGTGTAACAGGTGATAGAGAAGAGTTGTTTCGGCTACGGGTAAACTGGATCCGCAGCTGATGGCACGACCATTCTAGTTGGCTGGCAGAAACAAGAAGCCAGCAGTCACGTCCAGACTGCCGGCGTATCAAAACATAAGCTCAGCGACAACCTTTATTGCTTTACGTTCGCCGCGTGTATAGCAGTTGATCCATACTGAACTGGGAAGTCCGCAATGTGCCCACTAGGATTGTTCTACTCTGTCCGAATTTTGCGGGACAACGAGCTTTGCAGCTTACTGCCTGACCGCGACGTCGAGGTTGTCACTGAGTACTCCGAGCACATTCCGAACATCATCGGCGGTATTGTAAAGGTGAAATGATATGCGCAGACCGTCCATTCGATTCGAACTCACGATGTTATGAGACGCCAGCTTCCGAACAGCTGCGTCAGAATCCTTCATATGCAATACCACAAGAGGTCCTCGGCTATCGGCCGGGGTTTTTGCTTTAATTCCCAGCTCGCGTGCTCCTGCCAGCAACATCTGGGCAAGACCGGATACATGGGAGGCAATCCTGTCGAACCCGACACTGCTGAGAAGTTTGAGTGCTGCGGATACAGCGAAGACATGAGGCAGAGGCGGCGATCCCGACTCGAATCTTCGCGCCGAGCAGGCGGGATCGAAATGCTTCACGTCAAATGCAAACGGATTCTGCTGGCCAAACCAGCCCGTAATGGTCGGCGTAAGCTTCTGAATCAATTCCGGCCGCACATACATAAACGCAATTCCGGACGGGCCTAACAGGTACTTGAGTGCGCCGCTGACATAGAAATCCAGGTCGAGCGCTTTTACATCCACGGGGCGCGTTCCGCAATCTTGATAATCGTCCAGCATCACGAGAGCACCGCACTCACGAGCGAGTTTGGCAACAGCAGGTACTTCAGAACGAACACCGTTCATGAAGCACACCCCAGTCACGGGGACGATGAGCGCCGTCTCATCGATTTCGTTTGCATAGGAACTTGCCGGAATTCGTCCGTCCTGCGCGCGGATGAAGCGGATTTCAGCGCCGCGAGATTGCTGCGCGAGCCATATCTGCCCCATCGTGGGGAATTCAAACTCGCCCATGACAACTTTCCTGCGTGGGCCATGGAAGTCAAGCGCACTCGCGATTGCGCTGATGCCCGCCGATGCGCACGATAGAATTGCCACTTCCTCGGGTTTTGCGTTTATAAACACGGCGAAAGCTGCTCGGGCAGCTTCGTAGTGCTCCATCCATTTATCCCAAGGCGAGCCGTCTTCGTGCCAGGTTCGGATGTGCTCGTGAAGGGAGGCCTCCACAACATCGCTCAACGCACCTTGCGAACAGGAGTTCAGGTAAATTTTGTTTTTGAAGATAGGGAATCTGGAGCGAACGGATTCGAGTTCAGTTGTGGCTGACAAAGCTTCGGCCTCCGAACGATTCGATTTTAACGGAAGAACTGTCGTGATATCCGGTGGGTCCCCGGGATGGGATCTCGATACAAGGCTTAGCGGTACTCACTAACAAAACCCACGAAAGCCAGGCAACTGAGCATAGAATTGCCGAGATCAAAATTGCGAAGGAGGCCGAACTCCTGAACGATTGGCCGGAGAAACAAATGAAGAGTCCTACGGCTCGCAAGAAAAAGTTTGCCCAGAGCCCCAGATCGAAGTCCGATACCATCGCGACTGTCATTCGGCTCGAGAAGCGCGTGTGGCAGGTTGCTCAACAGAGAAACGCAGCTGAATTCAAGAAGCTTGTACCCGCAGATGCTGTAATGATTTTTCAAAGCGGAATCGTCCTCCAGCCGGAGTACCTTCGAACCATGAACGCGCGCACGATCTCTCAGTACGAGATTCGTGATATACGCGCTTTCATGCCGAATGCAACAACCGTCATTCTGTATTACGAAGCACTGCGCCTCGGTGAACAAAACAGTGCAGCATTTCCTCCTGGCCCAGTCGTCGAGAGCACGACTTGGATCCGTCGCGGCAAACGTTGGGTCGCAATCCTAAATCAAGAGACTCCAATCAGCACATAACAACAGTTTGTTGTTTAGTGCGATCTCGCCGGTATCAACGGCTTCAAAATATCATCCAGATAGTCCGCCGTCCCCTCGACTCGTTCGAGATGCGGATAACGATTCCCGCCTTGATAATGGATTTCATGTGTTTCGATCGTCCCGGTATTCGTTGCGGTGATGACAATGGCGCCAATCGAAGATCTTGTGTTAGCGATGGCTCGATTTAATTCGTCAACCGAAAATGCGCGCCCGTTAACAGCGATGATCCGCAGATACGGGCTCACACCGCTCTCGGATGCAGGCATGCCAGGAATCGAATCGACTACCGTTCCGTCGCCCTTCACTCTCAGCCCAATGGAAGAAGTGTAGTCTCCGCCGCCCGAAACCGCGTCGCCTGCGGCGAGAAATTCATTGGCGTCATCGTTGTAGACAAGCTTCCAGCCGCCCGCAGAGATTCCTTCCAACGGCGCAGTCGCCGAGATGGAATCGAGACGCTCGCGCAGGAAAGCATGCCAGTCATGAGGGGCGATCTGGTTCAGGGTGGCGACCACGTCGTCAAACTCGTATGTCTTGATCGTGGGCTGCCCATCGGGAGGTCCGTAAAATAATCGACAAAAATCGTCCATCGACCTACGGTTGTTTGTGAGCTTGCGAATCATGGTGTCGACATCGAGCCAGATTAAGACGCTCTCCGGATAAAAGTCGACGCTTCGTCGGTAAGAAGTCCATTCGGGCGGCGAAAAATACAGAATCTGAGCTGCATTCGCAGTGTTCTGCAGTGAGCGCCAACGACGTCCCGCGCGATGCGCCATCGCCGACGCGGTCAGAGCAATATAGTCGCGAGTCTGCTGTGAGGTGGTAAGGCCACTGCGTGCTGATAGAATTGTTCCGAGGTACTCCGTAAGCCCCTCATAGACCCACAACAATTCGCCTTTCATCGGTGCCTGGAAATCCGGTGTGGCTAAGCCGCCAGGGCGTCGGTATTGTCCATTCCAGGAATGTGAAAATTCGTGCGGAAACAATCCCGATTCGAGCAGGCGAGCGCTCGGGTCGACGAGCGTGCGTTCTGCGACGCGGTCATCGCTGCTCTCGTGATGTTCCTGTCCGAGAGGTAGCACGTTGTCACTCAGCGTTAGAAGAAAATGATAGTCGCGATAATGGTGCGACCGGTAAAGCGCATCGACTTCGGCAACGAGGCGTTTGTAGTTGTCGATCAGAGCCGGTGAAATATCAAGGGCCCACGCGTCGTCGGCCGCTACATCCACCTCGTGAGTAGGCTTACCACCGGCATCCAGCGGATATACCCGGACGTGCTCGCCGGACTGCACCGGCGAATCGATTAGCAGATCAAGGGCAACTGGCAAGAACGTAATGCTGTTTTCGGATTGATTTGCGACTGGAAGCGACGTGTTGAATTTCCAGCCCCCTGGAATCGTGAGAGAGGGCTGAAAGGTCAAGCTCGCGGCGGGCCAGCCTTTCGGGTACAGCACGACTTCGTTCCACATCAGTATGAAAAGCATGGCAGAGCCGGACGCGGCGAAATCGATAGTTGGACCAGGCGCAGAAAGCAGAAAATCGAGCGAAGCATCGATCGCGGTCGCGTCCTGCGGCACCTCGAGGTTGAAGGTGTACATATCGGTATCATCTTGCTGCCACGGGATATCCTTGCCGGCTGCCGAGAATTTAAGCCCAGCCAGATTAGAAATTGGCCCATCGGGAGAATGGTCAGCTGGCAACCACTTCGGATAATAGAGCGTGAGCGGACCAGGTGTTGCTGGGATGTGCAAGTTTGAATGCAGAATTCGCTGTTGAGCATGAGTGGCGTCTACAGAAATCGTGATCGGAGCGGGGGGCATGCCTTGTGCGCTTACGATCCTGCATACCGGAAACCAGAGTGTAAGCGCGAGGCCGAAACTGATGCCAGCAACTCTTATCGGTTGTCTGAGCTGGTGTGACACGCTTCCTCCGATTGCGAATGTTCAGCGCATGCGCCGGTCTACGCTATGGTCACTTATCTCAAAACGACAATCGCAACATGAACTGAATATTGCGCGGGCCTCCCACACCGAAATGGGAATCGAAGCTTCCATCGTCCGCTGAGGCCGTAATCTGAGTGGACAAATCCGGGGAAGGCTCCGCAAAGTTGGGATGGTTGAAAGCATTGAAGAAGCTTGTTCTGAATTCAAGTCCCCAGCGTTCCTTGAAGCGGAACGTGCGCTGAATCGAAATATCCCATGCATTTAATCCTGGGGCGACGATTGGGTTTCGCGGGCACGTTCCAAATGTCCCAGGCGCCGGAGTTTGAAATGAAGATTGCGAGGCATATGGCTGGGAGAAATCTCTCAGCTGATAGTGAATTGGACCGACGCAATTGGGGCGCTCGCTCAGATTTCCGACGCCCGCTTCGTCACCAAAAGTCAGGAGAGGTGCCGCGAATCCATCGCGAAAGGTCGTCGTTCCAGAAAGTTGCCAATCCTTAAGCATCCACCCGAGCGCGTTTTGGAGTTGAGGATGCGGTAGCGCATACACATATGTGATGATCAGCGAGCGTCGCTGATCAAACTCAGAGTTGCCGTAGCTACCCGCAACGTTGCGGGAATCTTGGGGTACGTAACCGCTCGTTCCAAAGAAATTCTCGACTTCCGAAGCCGTGTCCAGATTGTGAGACCAGGTAAACGAAACCTGCGTGGTCAATCCGTGCCAATTGGTCGACCTGAGTAGGGCTTGCAGCGCGTTGTAGTGTGCCCAGCCTGCCGAGGAGATTGTGTTAATCGACGCCAGCGTCGGGAACGCAGTGTTGAACGGCCGGCGCGCCTGTTCCGCTTCGGGTGAATTATCCGCACCGGGAAGGGGCTGGTTGATATCCAGCAGTTGATACTGGTGAACGCTGTGGTTGCCGACGTATCCCAGTTGGAACACAAAGCGTTGGCCTAGCTCCTGCTGAACGTTTAGTGTCCAGATCTGCGTGTTCGGGGTGCGAATGTTGTGTTGAATGCTAGTAACCGGGAATGGAGGCTCCGGTGCTCCGGCTCCGAATATCGGCACACCAACGCCGAATGGAATCGGGGCTGTCGGCACGATGGTGAATCCCGCTGTCGGACCAATCGGATTCTGAGCGAGCCCTTCCTCGAAAATCGTGAGAGGCATTGTGTCGTAGTAGATTCCGAAGCCGGCGCGAATAATCGTTTGTCGGCCCGGGAGAATCTCAAATGGTGGCGTATAGGCGAATCCTACGCGCGGTCCGAAGTCGCCTTTAGGAGCGTCGTAAATATGATTCGTTTGAACAAGCCCTTCTGTCGGATCAAAAACTGAGAACCGTCCGCGTGTTTCTTTCACGGTCGTGAAATAGTCATACCGCAAACCCGCTATGAGGGTCAGTCGCTGCGTAATCTTGTAGGTGTCCATCGCAAATCCACTGATGATGTTCTGCTCGATGTTCGCCCTATCGCTGCCGACGCGGGTAATATCCGTCAGGCCAAATCCCGAGGCTGGCATGCCGGCGATGAGATCGATAAGACCTGCGTCAAACCCATTATTGGCCAGCGGATGCGCTGGATTTGCTAGAGCGAGTTGCGATCCGTCAAAGGTGAAGATCCCACGGCTTCCCACCACTGTGTAATTCGAGTAGTTGTGCAGAAAATTGAATCCGAATTTCATGGCGTGAGCGCCGCGCGTCCAACTAACTTCGTCGGAAATCTGATAACTCGTTGCTACGCGTCCGCCTGCTCCATTCTGTAAACCTAGGTTTGCAAAACGGCCCGGGGTGAAGGTTGGCGAAGTGAATGTCGAACCGATGTCGATTTCAGGAATACCAAAACTCTCGGGCCCGACACCTGTATTGAATCCGATTGTCGACGGGTTCACATTCGCATCGCGGCCCTTCTGGAATTGGCTGAAGCGGTTCCATCCCAAGCGCAAGGTGTTGAGCAGGTTTGGATTGAAAAGGTGGACTTCGCTGACGGCGAAATTATCTGCAACTGTAGGAGTTACGCCGAACCACGGACTGAGCTGTGAACCCCCGCCGGGGCCTGGCCCGCCGCCTGGAAATTCGTCTTCACCGTGGCCGTGCAGATAGCGGCCGGAAAGCGAGTCACTTTCCGAAATTCTGTGGTCGATTTTTAGAACTCCGCTATCGGGCGTTTGCTTTCCCTGGTTAGCTACAGCAAACGGGCCCGAAAGTCCGAGATTCGAATACAGGCCAAGTATATTAAGACCCAACTGATTTGGCGTGATGCCCCGCGCTTGGACAATTGCCGTGTCGGCAGAGATTTGTTCCGGTGTCGGCGCGACTCCCCTGAGCACGGTACCCAAAATCAATCGGCTGCCATCGTAGCCGGCCAGGAAGAAGGTACGGTCTTTGATGATGGGTCCGCCGATCACGCCTCCGAACTCATTCCAGACAAAGTGCGCTTTCGGTACCCCGTTCTCGAAGAAATTCTTGGCATCCAATGCAGCGTCTCGGTGAAGTTCGTACACAGAACCGTGGAGCTGGTTTGTTCCGCTCTTTATGATCACATTCATCACGCTGCCAGAATTCTGTCCTGAATCCGCGCCGCCTGCTGCTACCACGCTTACTTCCTGAATTGCATCAAGGGGCAGTCGAGTGGCGGCGGTTGCGGAGTTTCCACCTTCATTGATCGAGGGAAGGTACGTGGAAGGGTCGGTGTCCGATGCACCGTCGATATTGAATCCGTTGGACCGCGATCGAGACCCATTGATAGTGTACTGCGCGAACGCGAAGTTGCTGTTCTGCGTGACACCCGGAAGAGTCAGCGCAAGCCGTGTGTAATCGCTATTGCCGATCGGCAGCGCTGTCACCTGCTCTTCCGAAAGTTGGCCGCCAATCGAGTTGGTCTCCGTCTGCAGCAAAGGGGGGGCCGAGCTGACTTCGACCTCAGAGGTGACAGCCCCTACATTCAACACTGGCGCCACCGTATTGACCCCTGCCTGTGACGTCTCGATGTCCGTTATCACCAGTGTCTGGAATCCGCTCTTCGTGATCGTTAGGCGATAGTTGCCAAGTGCCAGTTCCGGGAAATTGAATTCCCCGGCCGCGTCGGTTGTGACGGTCCGCTCCAGGCCCGTGGCCGGATTTGTTAGCTTCACCGTCGCATCAGGAATTGTTGCCCCTTGCGCATCACGGACGACACCGGTGACTCGCCCCGGAAAAAGTTGCGCTGAGGCTGTGCCTGCGCTTACGAGAAGCGCTACGAAGGGGAAAAAAAGGATAAAGGCGAAGCGAAGGCTTTTCACATCATCCTCCAGATGCTCGATTTTGACGCGGAAGCTACACCCCAGTCGTAAGGTATGTCAAGACCATTCTATTTGTATACCAGGCGTACACGAAATGGCGATGGTAAAAGAGTGCATTAGCTGCCCCGATCTCTCTTCGCGGGTTTTGACTCAGCGTGCGACTTGCTCTTGCCTTGGGCGAATCAGATAAGCGACAGTCACGACGGCGAGAAAACATAGAAATGCGGGTACCGTCATCGTCAAGCCGGGAACAGAGAAAGTGGCGGCTGTGATTCCGAGCAGTGCGAGAATTCCGGCAACCGTCGAGTAGGGGTAAAACAGCAGATGCATCGGCAGGCGCGCGACTCGGTCTTTGCCGAGCGACCGGCGAAATGCAATGTGGGTGACTAGAATTACAGTCCAAACAAAAAACATTCCTGCCACAGCGATTCCGTAGAGCGCGAGAAATGCTCGACTCGGCGCGTAAATCGCAAAAATAATTGCTGCGCCCATGCCCGCCGACGATACGGCCAGAGCGCGGCCGGGTACGCCATTCGCGCTCAGTGTTCCGATCCACTCCGGGAGATATTGCCCGCGTGAAAGCGAAAATAGCATGCGAGTAGTGAGGTAGAGGTCGGTGTTGCAGCTTGAGAGCGCTGCTGTAATCACAACCATGTTCATGATGCTGGCAGCGTAAGGAATCCCTACAATGGCAAAAGCCCGCACGAAGGGGCTCGCGTTTAGCCCGTTCCCGGCCCCAGCTTGATTCCAGGGCGTCATCGCAAGCATCACGGTGACAGCAAGAACGTAGAAAACGAGAAGCCGAAAAACAATCGTCCGCATCGCTTTTGGGATCGTTTGTTCCGGTTTTTCAGCTTCGCCGGCCGTTACCGCGACGACCTCAACTCCCATGTAACTTGTCAACACCAGCGTAAGTGCCAGCCAAACGCCGATCCAACCGTGCGGCAGAAACCCTCCGTTCGCCGTGAGGTTCGAAAAGCCAATGGCTTGCCTGCTTCCAATTCCAAATATCAGCGCTGCGCCGATAAAGATGAAAGCCAAAATAGCCACCACTTTCACGAGTGCGAACCAATATTCGAACTCGCCAAATCGCGCCACTTGTAGTGTATTGATTACGATGAGTGCCATCGAGACGCCGCCGACCCATATCCACTGCGGGACACCGGGAAACCAGAATGCGAAATAGATGGCTACCGCTGTAACTTCAGCCCCGATCGCAATCATTTGGACAAAAGCATACGTCGCTCGCACCGCGAATCCAGCCCAGCGACTCAGGTAGGTTTCGGCGTAAACTCCGAACGAGCCGGCATCGGGATGCACCACAGCCATTTCGACCAGCGCAAATGCGACAATAAAAGCAATGATCGCGCCCATCAGATAGCTCAGAATCACGCCAGGGCCGGCGAGTTGAATTGTGACGCCGCTGCCGAGAAAGAGGCCGACGCCGATCGCACCGCCTATCGCGAGCATCGTTAACTGGCGCTGATTGAGGAGTCGTCGCAGTTGCTGCGGGTTCTCGTGACCCCGCGGAAAGCCATTCGTGCTAGCCATACCTGCTTAGCCCCCGTTGGGATCTGCTGCGGTTCGCTGAAAGTCTCGTTCGTGCATAAGAATTGTTATTTTCGTAAGCGTCTGCGACGCGCTTCAGAGGTGGCAAGACCCTATCCTGTTCGTTTAGGTGTGTCAATGAAATGGTTTATGTATGCAACTGGTATACGTTTGACACTATGGTCACAAATGATGAAGAATGCAGGGGTCTGAGTACGTTGGGGGGCAATTGACAAAATCGGGGACAGGAAGCAGATCGCCGCGGCATTCCTTTTCCACGTCCTCGCCCTTGTTCGCGCCTGCGAGTGCCGCGAGTACGCTCAGCGAAAAAGTGTACCGTGCGCTTAAACGCGATATCATTCACGGCGTATACCAGCCCGGTGAATCCCTCAACGAAAAGGATCTCGCAGCTCGCTACAGAGGCAGCCGCACTCCTGTACGTGAGGCTGCTGTTCGCTTGGCGAATGAACGCCTCCTTCGCATCGTCACGAACCGCGGCTATTTTGTAACTCAGATCACCCTGCAAGTGTTAAACGATATCTACGAATTTCGTTGCGCGGTCGAATGTGAAGCAGCTCAACTGGCTGCTTTTAAGGGGGCTAACCCTGAGCTGCTCCACAAGCTTTCGGAACTCGCCGGTGTCACTTGCCGCGCGGACAATCGGCAAAGCTGCATCCGTTTTATCGAGGCCGATACTGCGTTTCATTTAACCGTTGCGCGCCTCTCTCGCAACCAAATGCTTGTCCAAGCCGTAAACGAAGCCCGTTCCCAGATGGAGCGGATCATGTTCGCTGCTATAGACATCAACTACTACGGCGAAGCGCCGAGCGTCGAGCATCGCGAGATATTAAAGGCGATCCGGGATCGTGACCCGGCTCGCGCGCGCCAGCGGATGTACGAGCACATTGTTCAGTCAAAAGACAAGGTCCTTGGCTTGACAGGCTTCGCCGCCCAACTCCGTTAGACGTCGGTCCCATCGTCTTCGTGTCGCATGAGGTACCCCGTCGTTGCTGCAGCATTCTCAGAACCGCCTTGAATTTCCCAAGCTGAGCCAGACCTAGCCGATCGGCGGATGTGGACGAGGTTTGCTCTATGCGATTCTCTTCGCGGAGGGTCAAACATGTCTCAAGAACTCATCGAGCTTTCGAATGAGCTGGCACAATCGACTGGGCGAGCTGCCGCGCACGTCGTGGCAGTTCACACCGAGATTCACGGCTCTTCCAGCGGCGTCATCTGGCGTTCGGGAATAATTGTCACGTCTGAACACGCATTGCGCCGTGACGAAGAGATTCAAGTAACATTGCCAAATGGCCGAGTCGTAACTGCGACACTCGCAGGGCGCGATGCCTCAACAGATATAGCGGTCCTGAAGTGTGCCGAGGCCGATAGCGCGATCGCCGAGTCAGGTGACGTGGCGCAGGTGAAACCGGGAAGCCTCACGCTCGTCGTGGGCCGCACGCGCGCGAGTGGGCCTGTGGCTGCGCTGGGAGTCGTCAGTCTCGTCGCGTCCGACCGACGCACCTGGACCGGTGGATCGCTTGCTCCATACATCCGCCTCGACGTCAGTTTGCAACCCACTGCCGTAGGGGGCGTTGTGATCAGCCCGCAAGGCGGCGCGATCGGTTTAGCGACGCCACGCTTCGCGCGCTTTGGCGCCATTGCGGTCCCGGCTTCGGTCACAAACAAAGTTGCAGACACGCTTCTGAAAAAAGGGCGTATTCCGCGAGGATATCTCGGGGTTGGGTTGCAGCCATTGACCTTGCCTGACAACCTTCGAGAATCGTTGCAGCGGAAAGAAAAGACCGCGGCGATTGTGCTGGAAGTTCAGCCCAACGGTCCTGCGGATAGGGCTGGCATCGTGATAGGCGACATCCTTGTTTCACTAGCGGGACATCCAATCGCAAGGCCGGGAGACATTCAATCTTTCCTGGTCGGCGATGCGATCGGCAAATCGCTTCCGCTAAAATTCGTTCGTGGCGGTTCCATTCAGGAAAACCACATCGTGGTTGCGGAACGCCCGCACGTAGGCGAATAGGATGGCTTTCACCGGATTTGGCGAAATCACAGAAAAACTGCGCCGCTCGACCGTCTTGATCTACTCGGGAGATCGGTCTGGCGGCTCCGGTGTAATCTGGTCGAGCGGCGGCACAATTCTCACTAACGCTCACGTCGCGCGTGGTGGGCAGGTCGGCGCTCGGCTTTGGGATGGCCGCGAGTTCAGCGCTACAGTCGCGTCTCGCGACCCTTGCCGAGACCTCGCATCACTTCAGATCCGTGCAACGAACCTCCCATCAGTTTTCATTGCCGACTCAGCGCAGGTCCGACCCGGCCAACTTGCGATTGCCATCGGTAATCCCATGGGCTTTGTAGGTGCACTCACAACGGGGGTGGTTCACGCGATTGGCCCAGTTCGTGGATTGGGCCCGCAATTGTGGGTGCAAGCGGATGTTCGGTTAGCGCCTGGCAATTCCGGAGGGCCGCTCGCGGACGCGTATGGCAAGCTCATCGGAATCAATACCATGGTCGCAGGCCGCCTCGCATTGGCGATTCCGAGTAACGTCGTTCGAGATTTTCTCTCCGTAGCTCCGTCCGACCCTTGCTTTGGCGTGACCGTTCGTCCGGTTCGAATTCCACGATGCACCGTAAATGACGGTTTTGGTCTACTGCTCCTCGAAGTCGAACCGCACAGCGCGGCTTCCTATGCGTCTCTTCTGCCAGGGGACATCTTGGTGGGCACCGAGGATCAGGTATTCACTTCGCTCGAGGATCTCTCGAAAGCACTACAAGGCAGTGGTATGCGCCAACTACGTCTCAAATTTCTGCGGGGAGATTACACGCGGGTTCGGCGCGTTACCGTTCAGCTGGGTAACCACAACATATTAAGGAATTTTGTGGCAGCGTGATTCGGGTGTTTATTGTCGCCGCTTCGCCTCTGTCGCGCAAGGTTACAAAGTCTGGTCAAGGCGCGGAAAGTGGAGGTAGTTGGTGGCGCACCAAACCTTGAATCGCTCTGGGGTCAGCCACCCGAAGTCGAAGTAGATGTTGTTTTAGTTGAGGCATCCGGCGATTCCTTCGACGAAATGATTGATTCTCTGAGCCAATCGCAGCTTAGTTCTGAAGCCGCCATTGTCGTTCTTTCGGACCATTCTGAGCCTCGAAGGTTCGCTGAAGCGATGCGAGCAGGCGTCCGAGCTATATTGCCGAGCGATCTATCACCGGACCAAATTGTTGCTGGGCTCGAAGCTGCGGCAACGGGCCTTATCGTCCTCCATCCTGCCGAAGTCGGCGCGATGTTTCCCGCAACAGCACCGAGTCCACTCGCAGAACTCATTGAGCCGCTTACGCCTCGCGAGAGCGAAGTCCTTCAAATGCTGGCCAGCGGCTTGGCGAACAAGGAGATCGCCACACGCCTTTCGATCTCTGAGCATACGGTGAAATTTCACGTGGCATCGATCCTCGGCAAGCTGGGCGCTGCAAGTCGCACAGAAGCTGTCACCCTCGGAATTCGTCGCGGTCTCGTGCTTCTATAACATAACGTTGCGTCCCAAAAACAATGGCTCTCGATCTCAAGACGATCGCCTACTTGTCTCTCCAGCTAGGTTGTCAAAAATGAATCTCAAAATTCTCATTCGTTGCAGGAACTTGCGCCGGAATCGTGAAATGACTTGCCCGCCTCCGGGACGAACTCCCATTCGTACGCGTTCGGATGAAGAGTCATTTTGAGAACACCGAAGGTGCCTGCGTTTCGAACCTCGGATGTTGGGAGCGGAGCGGCAAAAGGACGATGGTTTCTTCCGCCTGTCCCAGCGACAAATTCTCGAATTCCTCGAGTTAGCTCAGGCTTGCCATCCGGGTTCTGAGGTGCGAACCGTTCATAGTCGTGATCGTGTCCATTGATCACAACCGTTGCTCTCTTCCTGTATAAGTCTATCCAAAATGCTTTCATTTCGGGATCGTTCCCGTGCCTTGCCCCTGAGCTGAAAAGCGGTTTATGCCAGTAAGCCAAGATGCACCGGGAAGGGTGAGTATCGAGATCCGCACTCAGCCACTTCTCCTCTCGCGAGCCTTGTTGGCATCCGCCTACCTCAAAGCATTCGCTGTTGAGAACGATGATGTGCCACGTCCCTAGTTCGTAGCTGTAGTAGCCCAGTGTAGGGTCACCCGCGTTCGCACCAAAGTAGCCGAAGTAGGGCGCTGCGTGGTCAGAATAGAATTCATGATTCCCAGCCGCCGGGAGCGTTCTATCTTTGTGGCGTCCCCACGTAGGTTGATAGCAATTCCTGAATTCCTCCGCGGTGCCCCTCTCGTATGCATTGTCGCCGGCGGTGAACACCACGCCAGGAATCGTATCGAGAAGCTTGGCCGTAGCTTCTGCGCCGGACAGATCCTCGCAAGAGGCGATGTCACCAGCTCCGACCAAGACCGGATCTTGTCCCGCCGGGATGGAAGGAACTCTGACGGAACTTACAGGCGAAGGCTCCGCTGAAGGGTTTTGTGTACTTTTCCGGCATCCACCTGCCATGCTCGAAATCAAAAACAGCAGGGTAACTGCACCTTGAGCGAGAAAACTACGGCTCGCAAGATCAATGGCCACGTTGCTCACCCTCGAACTAAGCTTCGTCTCTTCCATCTGAAAAACAAATGAGTCAGGAAGTCAAGACCCGCAGAGGTTCGCGCGTAGTCCCATTGCAGCTATTGTTCAAACAGAGGAGATTCCCGTGGCTTCAGCACGGTATTGAAAGTCATGTTTCGCGGCACGCGGTAGATCTCAGTTATTCATTGCAATAAGGCATTTCTGAAAGAACGGCGGCTCTTATGTGGAACTATCGTAGTATATGGTCCTCTCCGGGCAGCGTTCGTGGATTCAGCGTACGAAGTGGTACTTTTCGTGAAAGGGAGCACCATTGTGAACACCCGTTCGGTTTTCTCGAACATGGAACATGCAACAAAAATGCAGGTCCTCTCGTTCCAGAGTTATACGCTGCTCACTCTGCAGTCGGTGAAGGACATCTTCACTACCACGCGCTACAGCGGCGACATGATTGTCCAGATGGACCAAATTGGAGTGGGTTCGTTGCTGATTGTCATTGTTGCTCTCGTTTGCGTCGGCGGGGTAGTGGTTCTGAATTCATCGTCACAATTTAGCCGCTTCGGCGCAACAGCTTTAACGGGCGACGCGGTTTCGCTCGCGCTCCTCCGCGAACTCGGTCCCGTATTCACGTCGCTTTTGGTGGCGGGACGGAACGCCACCGGAATGGCTTCCGAGCTGGGGTCCATGGTCGTAACGGAGCAAGTGGATGCGATGCGAGGACTCGGCATTGACCCGATCCGCAAGCTGATGACTCCCCGATTGCTCGCGATGGTGCTCGTGCTTCCCTTACTCGTGGCTGTGGGGGATTGCGCGGGGCTGCTTGGTGGATTTGCGGTGGCGACCATCACGCTCCACCTTAGCGCCGAACAGTACTGGACACGCGCTGTTCATGCGCTGGTTTTTGGAGATCTTGTCATGGGTTTCGCGAAACCCGTTATTTTCGGGTTCATCATTGCAACCGTGGGTTGTCATGAGGGCTTTCGAGTGAAAGGCGGGACCGCCGGCGTAGGCCGCGCCACGATTACGGCGTTTGTGGTGTCCTCTGTCGTTGTTCTGGTCGTTGATCTGTTCGTCACCAGGTTTCTGCTCTACGCATTCAATTTGTGACAACTTCATCTCAAGAATTGCAGCGGCCAGCGAGCCTTCCCGGATTGACGCTATATTGACACCCGCCTGCTGGATTCCTATACTTGCCACCCCACGCCCACTTCCTTTTAGGGGGACTCTGATGTTCAAGTTTTTTCTGGCTGCTTCCCTAATCACGGCTTCAGCAGCCGTCAGCTTGGCGCAAGATCCTGGGAAAATTCATCAACCAAAACTTACTCCCCAGCAGAGCGGTACCACGCAACTCCTGATTTCGGTGAGTCCCGTGAACTCCCGCGTGGTATGGGCGGCCGGAACTGGCGGCACCTACGTCGTGACGACCGACGGTGGCCAGACCTGGAAAGCCGCTGTGGTACCGGGTGCCGAAGCCCTTCAGTTCCGCGATGTGTTTGGTGTGAGCGACAAGGTCGCCTACCTGATGTCGATTGGAGACAACACGACCGATTTTCGCATCTACAAGACCCTCGACGGTGGCGCAACCTGGAAGATCGAGTTTACCAATCAAACCGCGAATGCATTTTATGATTGTTTGGCTTTCTGGACTCCGAATCGTGGCGTCACGCACAGCGACTCGGTGAACGGAGTATTTCCCGACATTCGGACACCCGATGGCACGAACTGGCAATCCATCGCTGGCAATATGCCCCCAGCTTTGACCTGTGAAGCATCATTTGCGGCAAGTGGAACTTGCATCACAACACAAGGTTCAAGCAACGCCTGGATAGCTACTGGCGGTGCCTCAGCTGCCCGCATCCTGGCCACCCGCGACGGAGGCAACAGCTGGAACGCGTATGACACGCCACTGGTGAGTTCGCCGAGTGCAGGTGCGGTGTCTGTCGCCTTCCGCGATTCGCGTAACGGGATCGTCGGTGGCGGCGATCTGGCTTCCAACACCGCGGCTGACACGGCAACTTCGAACGACGGTGGCAAGACGTGGACCCTGACGAACAAGCCGCCCGTGCAGGGAGCGATTTTCTGCCTGGCCTACGTCCGTGGTTCTCGCAACAACGAGGATGATGGCAATGGACGCGGAGAAGACAATGAAGTTGGTCATCAAAACGACCGCGCCGTTGTAATCACTACCGAGACGGAGCCCAACTTCACCTCCGGGGAAGCGGCTTGGACTCCAGATGAAGGGCGCACTTGGAATGTGCTGCCCGATGTGAGCGGCTTTTGGGCCGTCGCGTTTGCGGATAAGCACGACGGTTGGTTCGTTGGCAACAATGGCCAGATACTGAAGATCAGTTTCTAGCGCAGCATGTAAAAAAAGACAGGCCGTTCGGCTATTTCAGCTCGATCGCAATCGCTTCATACGGAAAGTCGCTTAGGTTTTCTGGTTGCCGCTCAGCTGACGGCAATACGTGAACCTGTCCGGCTTTGGAGTGGATGTTTTCTATCCTTCCGTCCGGGTAAGTGAAGAGGAGATGAGCGATTGTGAGGTTTATCTCGAGTAGAGAAGGCTGTTGCTGCATAACTGACTTCTCGTGAGGTTCAAACCTGACGCGGAGTACCCGGACCCTATCGTTTTCAAACTCAACTTTATAATGGTCAGAATCAACTTTAGCCGGATGTAGAGTGTCGGGCTGCATCTTCAACGCTATGGACATGGTTCCTCTCTAAGATACCTATTAGCGCAAGACTTCGTTGCGCGGCTTTTCAGCCGATACGCCGACTATTCCTTCCAACAATGGTGTTTCAGGGAGGCAAAGCGTTTCAGGCAATTTCGCGGCAGTTATACGACGCGAGAGATTTCCTTTGTGCCGGCAAGGGAACCGCAGGTTCCGAAACTAATCGTCAATCCTGAGTGCTCGTCGCAGCCTTCGATTTGCTTCGGTGATGTTTGGACTTCGTGGATTTCTTCGCAGGGTGTTTCGTTTTCAGGCGTTCGTTTTCGGCTTTTAATTCAGTATTTTCTTTCGTAAGAACATCGATTCGATTTCCCAAATCACCAGCATCCTTCTGCAATTGGAGTATCTGTGCCTTTAGTTGTTCATTCTCCTGACGGGCTTTCGTATCCTCGCAGGCTGCTAACGATAGGCTCAGCGCCAACGCCAACGCGAAACCGGTTAAAACGGTCTTACTCATAGACCCTCCTAATTGCACTGCGAGTGGACTCCCGCGTGCACCGACGTTCCAAGAGATCCCAGGCCTTCCGGATAAATTGCCTTACCGCACCCCTTGAGGTTAGCCTGTCGAAAAGGATTCGGCTACGGTGAAGTGCAAAAAATGCACGAAGTGCGGTGCGGTACTCGTGGCCAAGCCCGTGCCCGGCGCGAAGCAATTTCCGCGCAGGCTCGAATGTCCCGAGCACGGTTGGCAGCAGGAAAAGCTGCGGCCGATTCGCATGAGGTTTCACAAAGATCGTCCCAACTGGTAGGGAAGAGCGTTCCTAGATCGTGACCTTTGCTGGGCCCGCCCATTTACTTTCGCAAGGTTCTTCGTTAACGTTGTATACTCGGCCATTCATCAGAGGAAAGTCGGCTTTGATCGGACGGAAGATTGCTGCTCACCTGCTGCTCTTTCCTGCTGATATAACCGAGGCTACAAATGAAAAAAACCGCTGTCGTCCTGGCGGTCGTATCGATTTTCCTTTGCACTTTCCTCCCCGCGTCTCGCGCACTGCCATCGAATAGCTCGCAACAGGTTGTCACGCAGGGCCAGCCTAAATGGCAGACGTTCGGCGGACGAGTGGTCTCTCAGAACCAGGTGCGCTTGGTGCTAAAGGATTATGAAAACGATACCTGGTACCACATAGATGACCAGCAGAAAGCCGCCAGTTTCCTGGGGAAAAATGTATTGGTCACCGGAGCTTTTGACGGTCTTACTGGCACGATTCGCGTTCAGAATATTGTGGAGGCAACACCCGAGCAGATCTCGGCTGCGAATATCGAGAGAATCAAGCAAAATACCCCGCCACCACCTTCGCCCAAGAGCGTGCCGCCTCCTACCGCTGCGACCAATGCACCCAGCGCTGCGCCGCAGCGCGTAAATCCGACCCAGCCACCGGCAGCACCGCCTTTAGAGGCTCGAAGGACGCCCGCGGCGAACGAGACTCGGCGTCCCGAGCCGCGGACTGAAGCGCCTGTCAGCGTTTCGCGGCCTACAGCAGCTCCGAGTCCCGCGATAAGCCTGCCTGAAGAAGCGGTAAGCGCCTCCTCTACAGTCGCGATCAGCTCTCACCGTTCAATCGCGATGCCGTACGGCGCCAGCTCACAAAAACCACCTGCAAAGGACTTGGTAGTTGGGCGGTTACTAAGAAAGGTCTCGCCTCCTTACCCGGTCGAAGCGAAACAACAAGGGATTGAAGGCACAGTGCGATTACACGCGGTGATTAACGCTGACGGAAACGTCCAGAGCGTCCAACCAGTGAGCGGCCCTGAATCACTTGTCGCGGCGGCCGTAACCGCCGTTCGCGAGTGGCGCTATGGACCAACGCTGCTCGAAGGCCGTCGCGTTCCGGTCAATGACGATATTAGGTTCGTGTTCCGGCTGCCGGACTAGCCGCAAACTCAGTGACGGAACGGCCTACCGAACAGTGGGACATTCTTTCCAAATTTTCAAATCGGTTTCCGGCGCTAGCTTACTTGTCTTCTTGTGACCGCTTGCCAGGCGCGGGCACCTCGCCATCGTTCGCCGCTTCTTTTGTCTTTGCCAGCTGCACCACCGTTACTCTGCCGTCATGTGTCGTAAGTATTGCAAGCGGAGCGATACAGAAAACGAAGAGCGATAGCCTCAGTCTTAGTGAAATTCGCATGGGTCTGGTCCCAAGTTTTGTATCGCGCATGTCGATGCAGGCGCGAAGGTCACCTGCTTGACTGCGAGATAATCGGAGGAAGCTCGTTTCGGGGCAAGACGAATCGAGGCTTACACAATCAGAGCCAATCGCGATTAATAGATGCAGAGGTGAATCTCCGCATTCACTTATTGTCTTTACAGAAGCCACCGCCAGACGTATAAGAGTGCGCGCCCAGCGTCGGCGTCAAAATTCTGCTCTCGCAAATAGTTTTGAAGGAGATCGAAGATGTCTCGGAAGAGTTTGCATTCATTCCTTTTCGTCACAGTGCTTGCTTCTGTTTGCGTGCTTTACGCCCAAGAAGGCCTTCAACAGCAAGTCGGCCAGTTGAAGGAATCGATGGCAAAGAACAAGCAGGCCCTTGCGCAATACACGTGGGTGGAAACCGTCACAATCAGCCTGAAAGGGCAGGAGAAAAAGCAACAGCACTTCCAAGTTCAAATGGGGCCAGACGGGAAGCCCCAGAAAACGTCTCTCGATTCAGAACCGGCAGCACAATCGCAGCAATCAGGTGGCCGTGGCGGACATCTCCGCCAGCGTGTGGTGGAAAAGAAAAAAGAAGAATATGAAGACTACGCGGAGCGGATGAAGGCTCTCGCCGGGCAGTACGTCCCGCCTGACAAGGACTTGATTGAAACTGCCTACGCGAAAGGGAACATCTCGATGAACCCCGGACCAGGTGGCGTGAAGCTCGTTATTCACGACTATGTTAAGCCGGGCGATTCAATGACTCTGTCAATCGATAAAGAACAGAAGGCGCTTCAAAGCATCCAGATCGCGTCATACATGGACGGGCCCAGCGACGGCATGAATCTCACAGTCAGATTTGATCGTTTGCCGGATGGGACGAACCACGTCTCGAGCACGACCGTCGAGGGCGTCAGCAAGCAGCTAACTGTTGCAACGCAAAACGCGAACTATCAAAAGCGCTGAACAAGATCGCGGAAAGAAGACTGCGGTGCCGTGCAGTTTCCATCCGCTACTCCATTTCAAACGTCAAGTAGGTGAGCTTTCCGGCTCGTTCCACAAGCATTGCAGCCGGATCTCCCGGCTTCAGACTCATGAAAGTTGCGCGAAGATCCTCCACAGTGGCAATCCGAACGCGATTCAGTGTATGAATCACGTCGCCCTCGGCCAGTCCTGAATCAACGGCGAGCTGATCAGATACCAGCGACGCCACGGCCACGCCTGACGGCATCCGCAGGCCGCCTAAAAACTCGGCCACTTCCGGCGTCACTGTGATTCCCACAATACCCAATCTCGCAATCAGGCCCTTCGCCGGATCAGCCATCTCGGAAAGCCTCTGCGGATCGCTGCGCGGTTCTACCACCGCCACATCTGCTTCAAATTTTTGAGTGCCGCGCAAGATTCCAAGCTTTGCCGAGCCACCGGAATTCAACACGTAGAGACCGAGCGTAAACAGCGGAACATTGTTCACCGGAAAACCATCGAGGCTCACGATTACATCGCCCGTCTTCAGTCCTGCCCGGTCCGCAGGCCCGCCCGGCGCCACATCGGAAATGATCGCGCCCACATCCGTCGAGAGTCCCAGACCGCCAGCCAGTTCTGGCGTCAACGACTGAAGATCGACGCCAATCGCCCGCCGCCGCACCCGTCCGTATTTTCGAATTTCTTCATACGCGAACCGCACGATGCCGCCCGGAATGGCAAATCCCAGCCCCTCATTCCCGCCGGATTTTGAATAAATGAAAGTATCGATGCCCACCACGTTGCCTTCCACATCTACCAACGGGCCGCCGCTGTTTCCGGGATTGATCGCCGCATCCGTCTGTATGTATACCATCTGATCGTCCGGATTTTGTTGCCGCAGAACCGAACTCACCAGGCCGAACGCCACGGAATTCTGCAGGCCTTCCGGGCTGCCAAACGCCAGCACGATCTCGCCCTTCTGTACTCGGTTGTAACGGCCAATCGGAAGCGTTGGAAGGCCAGTCGCTTCCACTTTCAAAACGGCGAGATCGATCAGTTTGCTTACTCCTACAATTCGCGCCGGCAGTGTCCTTCCACGCGCCTTGAGCAAGCCTTCCGCTTGCGACTCGTCCGTTATCGGCGGCGTTAGCGCCACGCGCACCCGATCCGCGCCTTTCACGACGTGGGCGTTCGTCACGATATAGCCGTCCGGATCGACAATTACGCCAGATCCCAGCGCTCGCTCTCGCCCCAACGCGCTCGACGCCTTTTCGTCTTCATCGCTCGGGGACCCATAGCCGGTTACAAGTACCTCGACAACCGCGGGCGAAACTCGCTTCGCCAGATCCTGAATGGAACGGCTCATCTGGAGCATCACTTCGGCATCTTTTTGCGCGGACGGAGTCGAGGGTGGCGTCGAGGGCTGGCTCTGTGCAAACGCCGGCGGAATCAAACCTCCGCCCAGAAGGAGAACGACCAGAATGACCAGAACCACCAGGCAACGCAACGCTCGACCTTCTAGCGGCGTAGCCTTTGAACCGCGATTCATGACGGCACTTCTCCTTTTGGCTGAAGACTTAGATGATCCGCCCCGTGCGCTCCACCTTGCCCCAGGTCACAATCTTCAGATCGAGCACAAAGATCGAATAAAGCACCGGTACGAGCAGGAGCGTGATGAACGTCGCCACTCCCAGTCCTCCAATCTGCGCATAGCAAAGCGGCTGCCACAGCGGCCCGCCGTGAACCGCGAGCGGGAAGAGCGCCAGGATCGTCGCGCCCACCGTGATCATCACCGGTCGCAGCCGGACGATACCGGCGTCGAGCAATGCCTGCTCGAGCGGCTCACCCTTCTCATGCATCTCCTCGATGAAATCGAAGAGCACGATCACGTGGCTCACAATCACGCCAATCAGGCTTGCGATTCCCAGAAACGCCATGAACCCAAAAGCAGACCCCATAATGTAAAGCGCGATCAACGCTCCGGAAATTCCATAGGGCGCCGCGGCCAGCACCAGTATTGGTTTGATGGAATGCTTAAATTGAAAGGCCAGCGCAAGAAATATCATCCCAATCGAGATCGCCATCACCACGGTTAAATTTCTGAACCCGTCCACCTGCTTGGCCTGCTCGCCGCTCACAATAATCTTATAGCCGGGCGGCAATGAATCTTCCACTTCCTTCAGTTTCGGCGCCGCGGGTGTGAACACTTCCGAAGCCAGATATCCTGGCTGGGTGAAACTCTGCACGGATATCGTTCGGAAATGTTCGAGACGCCGGATGCGCATATTTTGCAGCGTGTTTTCCACCGACGAAACTTCGAGCAACGGCACCCGGTTGTTCGATTGTGATGAATACACGTAGAGATTCTGAACGTCGGAGAGGTTCACGCGCTCTTCCATCCGCAACCGCGCAACCACGGGAATCTGCTGGTCGCCGCGCCGTAAAGTTGTCAGCGACACGCCGCTCAAGGCCGCGCTCGACGAATTGGCCACATCCTGATTCGTTACGCCCGCCAGATTGGCCCGGTCCGGATCCACTTTGAGCACCACCTGAAACCCCTCCGCTCCCCAATCGTCTCGAACGCGCGCGGAAGTGGGAACAACACTCAGAATTGTCGCCACCTTGCCCGCGATGGACCGCAACGTAGCGATGTCTTTCGCTTCGTCGAGCGCGCTCACATCCGCGAGGCCGGTAACCCGCAATTCCACCGGATAATCCACCGGATTCGTCTGCAGTTGGCGCACGTCCACGCGAGCGCCCAGGGCATTCTTGGAGATTGCGTCCTGAAATGCGCCTACGAGTTTCGGCGTGTTGTCCTTGTTGTACAGCTCGACGATGATTTGAGCGTAGTTGAGCTGCTGCAATTGCGGCGTTACGGAGAACCAGAACCTCGGCCCTCCCCCACCTTCAAACGTCGTCAATGATTTCAACACCGGTTGCGGTTTCCCGTCTTTGCCCGGGTGCTCTTTTGCGTAGGCCACGGCTGTACTCCGTATCAGACCTTCCACCTGGATGGCTGACCGGTTGGTCTCCGTCAGCGGGACGTCGTTCGGCAGCCACACGTCCAGGAAAGACAGATACTGAACGTCCTCCGGAAAAAACTGTGTTTTCAACCGGTGCCCGAAAAACAGCCCCACCGCCAGGAAAAGCAGCGACGCTCCAAACACGGGCCAGCGATGATCGAGCGCAAATTTTCCTACGCGATAGTAAAACCCGGTGAATCCGCTCGTCTCGCGTTGCTCCATCGTACTTTCTTTTTTCGTCGACGGACACAGCAGGTAGTAGGCCAGAAACGGAATAAACGTCATCGAGACGAGCCGCGACGCCACCAGCGCACAGGTCATCACCACCGGCAGGCTGTAGAGGAATTCGCCTGTCGTGCCCGTCAGCATGAGAAACGGCAGATACGCCACGATATTTGTGATCGTGGCAAACAAAATCGCGTGCGCCAGCTTCGTCGGCCCAAGCCATGCCGCAACCACCGGCGGATGGCCATCGTCCAGCGAGCGCTTGATCGAATCGCCGGCCACTACGGGATCGTCCACAAGAAGTCCCAGCGCGATAATCAGTGTCGCGACGGAAACCTGCTGAATATCGACGCCCAACAGGTGCGCAAATCCAAACGTCATTGCCAGCGTGATCGGAATTGAAATCGCCATCAGCGCCGCGGAGCGCCATTCCCAGAATCCGACGAGCGATACGATCACCACAAGCGCGATCGCTTCATACAGTGCGTCCATGAAAAGATCGACGTTCTCTTTCACCTGCCGCGGCTGATCAGACGTGGCCGCGATGATCAAGTCCGCGGGCAGCATTTTCTTTGTCTCGGAGAGTTTCTCCTGAACGTGCTGTGCGAATTGCGCGATCTGCTTTCCGCCGCGCATTTGAACGGCAAGCGTCACCGCTCGCGTGCGCTGCCACTTTCCCTGCTCATCGCGCCAGGTGTAATAATTCAAATAACGCGCCGGACTCTGATATCCGCTGCGAATCTCCACCAGATCCCGCAGGTAAACAGCCGACCCGGCTCCCGACGTTCCTACGATCACGTTCCCAATATCGGCCGTACTCGTGAATTCTCCTGAGGGATCGACCAGAATGTTCTTCGAACTTGCTTCAATCGCTCCTCCCGGCAGCGTGATATTCCGCGCGTTCAGGATTCCTTTCAGATTCGAAGGCTGCAATCCGTACGACGCCAGCCGTTCCTGCGAATAATCCAGGTAGATTTGCTCCTGCAGCACTCCGTTTCGATCCACTCGCGAGACTTCCTGCGCCCCCAAAATCGTGCGCGAGAGTAGATCCGTAAATTGATCTAGCTGGCGGTAGGTGTATTTGTTTCCCGGTGCCGCAGCAAGTTGCGCGCCCACTCGGCTGGGATCGCGCACTACCACAGGAGGCCACGCGTCCGGGTGAATCTCAGACTCGTGTACGTTCGTTTCGACGTAATACTTTATGTAGGCGTAGATATCTGCATCGGTTTGAGTCGTAAATCCATCGACCGCGGTGAATCCGGGACCATTCACAAACCGAGTTTGGCTTAGAATCGCTCGCGCTTCGATGGAACGAATGAACGCCCGGACGTTTCTTTGGATGGCCTCATCCGGAGCTGTCAGTGGATAGCAATAAACAAGCGATACCGGAAAACCGCTGGCCTTTCCGCGCCGCTCCTTTCGCGTACGCTGGAGCTGCGCCTCAATCGCATAGCCGCGCACCGCAATCGCCGTGGGATCCTCGAGCGGACTCGCCACCGTCAGCATCAGCGCCGCGGTGTCTCCGAAATCGCTGTTGAACTTGATTGGCCCTGCGCCTTGCGGAAGGCTCAGCGAATTCAACTTCAAGTTCATGTCGCTGAATTCTCTTTTTGAATCCTTTACGCTGTCGGAAAGCTGCACCTGGATAATCGAAAGATTCGGCAACGAGAGCGACTTGATGCCGAAATCGCCGCCCTTCGGCGGGCGTATGTTGGGGTTTTGCGCGAGGCTCGATTCAATCGGCCTCGTCACCAGCTGTTCCACCTGCTCCGCCGTCGCTCCGGGCCACTGCGTCTGCACCGACGCGACGCGCACCGGAATATCTGGATCCTTTCGCTTGGGCATCTGCGTGTAGCCGTAAATTCCCAGCGCGAAAATGGCAAGCAGCAGGATTCCTGAAACCTGGCGGTTTTCGACGAAGAATCGAGCGGTATTGTGCTCGTTCTGTATGTAGTCCCCGTCGCTTCGGTGTGCCATCCGTTGGTTTCTTCCGTTGCCTGAAGGTCTAAGGAACCACCCGCACCACTTGCCCGTCGTTCACCAGAGTGGCGCCGTTCGATATCACCCGGTCGCCTTTGCTCACGCCGTTCGCGATCGACACCATGTCTCCATACGTCATGCCTGGCTGCACGGTCCGTTGCCTTGCCACGTCTTTGTCGCCATCGCGCACGACAACAAACACGCTGAACCCTTTATTTTCTCCGCCTGGACCAGAAACTATAGCCCCGAGCGGAACCACCGGCACCGATTTCGCCAGTTTCGTCTGGCCGAGGTCGAGTGTGGCCACCATGCCTGACTTCAACAAGTCATTCGAATTGGGAACCGTCACTTCTACCTGAAAAGTCCTGCTCTTCTGATCCGCTTGTGGCGCAATGGCTGTCACCAGGCCATAAATTTCCTGTGGATAGGTCTCCGTTTGAATTCCTTGTCTCTTGCCTAGCTTCACGGAAGCAAGTACAGTGTCTGGAATTCCAAAAACAGCCTTCACGCGCTTCGTATCACCCATCGTGAACCCGGTCGTTCCTGTCCCCACCAGCGCGCCGAGCTCGATATTGCGGTTCAGAATCTGGCCATCCGTTGGCGCTCGCAGTTCACAGTCACTGAGTGATTGCTGAGCCTGTGCCACGGCCGCCTGCGCCGTCACGACCGTGCCTTGGCTTGAGTCGTTCTGCGCTTTCGCCGCATCGTAGTCGGACTGCGTCATTGCGTTAGCATTGTAAAGAGCCTGCGCGCGACCAAAATCCTGCTTGGATTTTTCCGCCCCAGCCTGCGCCTGCTCCAGTTGTCCTTTGTACTGCTCCACGGCATGCTGGTAGTCCGACTCCCGCACCCGCGCCAGCACCTCACCTTTCTTCACCCAATCACCCTGTTGCAGATTGCGCTCTCGTCCGTCGCCACCTTTTCGCCGCAGAATCATCGTCACGTACCCGCCGGACTTGAACGCAACGTTCACCTGGTCGTACGGCGTGATGCTCGCCGAATAAACGACACCTTCCGGTCCGGAGTACTCCCGCACTTCCGTCACCGTCACGGGAGTCGGCGGCTTCTCCGGCGCCTTCTTTGACGATTCGCATCCGCCAAAAACACAGGCGGCCAGCAAGCAATAAACTGACGACACCCTCCGCCGGTAACTTCGCACTCTTCGCATCTAATCCTCGCCCAGCGATTTCTCGAATTCAGAACGCGCGCTCCAGAAGTTCGATAGCGCTTGTTGATACTGAGATTGAGCCTGCGCCATGTTCGCTTGTTCCGTCTGTAATGTGCTGAGCAGTGCCGTCTTCTGCTTGTACTGTTCCATCACCACTTGCAGTTTTTGCTTCTCCGCGTCCTCTCCCAGCTGAGCCACTTTCAGCCCCGCCCGCCCTTCTCGCAGTTTCCGAAAACGGTTGTCCAGATCAATCACCACCTGACTCTGTGTCTCAGTCAGATTCAACTGGCTCTGTTCGATATTTCTCTGCTTCTCATCCATCAGGTGCCGTTTGTAGCCCCAATCATAGAGATCCCATTTGAACGAAACTCCCAGCGAATTCACGCTGGATGGAAATCCTTGTATGGTGAAGGGCGAAAAAAAAAGGTATTTAATCCCCACATCGGGAATGTATTGCGCCTTCTGCAGCCGTCGAGAATAAACGGCTTGGTCAATCTTGAATTGTGCCTGTCGAATCTCTGTGCGGTTTGCCAGAGCCGTCTTGCGCGCCAGTTCCAGGTCCTGTTCCTCGGGAAGGGCCTCGGGCACACCGCCCAGTTGAAATTCAGTTCGGATATCCCGGCCCATCAAGTCGTTGAGATTTTCTTTTTGTGTTTCGAGGGTGTCCTGCAGTGTGATCACCTGCAGCTCCGCCTGCGCCAGCTGCGCCTTTACTCCCGTTGACTGATATGGCAGAGCCGTTTTTTCCTGCAAGTACTGTTCAGTCGTGCGGTCTACTTCCTGAAGCGCTTTGACGTTTTCCTGCGCAGCTTCCAGCGCGCTTTGCGACTGCAATAGCCCGTAGTAAGCCTCTTTTACCGAGTTCGTGATCTGCTGCCGCTGCTGGCGCAGTTGTTCTTCGCTTAATTGCTTTCCCACCTTCATCAGCTGAATATTCAAATGCGCGCTGTAGAGCTGCGTGAGCGGCTGGTAAGCCTGGATGAAAGACAGCGCTGAGAATTTCGGTTGCGTGGTGATCACGGCGTCCTTCGCCGGCACCTGTGACCCGTTGATGGTCCCCAGCGCATTTTGCGGGATCGTGACGTCGATCGCCTGCAGCAGTCCCGATCCAATCAACTCCACGTTGAATTGCGGATAACGCTGCGTTTTTGCGGCAAGAATGGCGTCGTTCGCGTACAGCACGCCCTGAATCGAAATCTTGATCGACCGGTTATTTTGCTGCGCTTCGGCGATCGCCGCTGTAAGGGTTAGAACGTCCGGAGAATTCTTCTGCGCCTCCTGTGCAAAGGCACCGGCAGCCGTCAGAAGAAGTAAAACGGCTGAAAAGAAAAGGCGGGGCATTCAGACCGCACTCCCTCGGATGCTGGGATACAAAATTCGCCGTCACGGACGGCGCCGCAATCCCCTCAAGACTCAATATTTCAGTTGGATGGCTCGCGGAATGTATACCGCCGCGCGCGATGGTGTCAATCGAAACGAGCGCTTCAAACGAGAGGCAAAAATTGATTGCGGCACCGTGTCATCAGCGAGATACTTCAGCCCCGGCGCTGGACGAAAATACACAGATTTTCTCGATCGAATCGTTTTGCGTTTAACTCAAGAGAACTGATTCCAAACAAGAAGACGCGCCACTAGGATCCCTGAACCGAACCCAGAGGAAATAATGAAAAGCAGAATAAGAGCAGGAAAAGTCCTGGCGCTATTTATTTTTCTCGCTGTCGTCGCAAGCGCAGCCGCCGCTCAGGACAAGCCCGCGAATGTCGCCGGCAGCTGGACCATTGACGTCACCGGCGACACCGGCAACGCCAATCAATCCATGACTCTCACGCAAGAGGGTGGCAAGATCACCGGCACATTCAAAGGCCCACGCCAGTCCGGCACGATCGTCGGCACGGTTGATGGCAACAACATCAAGTTCCACGTCACCGCAGGCATCCCGCTTGATTACACTGGCACAGTGGACGGCGATTCTATGTCCGGCACCATGAGCGGTCGCGGCAAAACGGGCGATTGGAAGGCAACGCGCGCGAAATAATTCCGCACCGCGCGCCGAATTCGAGCAATGATTGCTATCGAATCTGCGCCACGCGCCCAGCAGTAGGGAAGCGCTTGAATTGCTCCGGGTCGTGTCCGGGCACCACATGATCCGCCGAGCCCGCGAGCGTAACCATGCGCGCCTGCTGGGCAATATTTCCCGCCGCATCTGATGGATCAAACGTCGCCCCCGCGCTATGCGTCCGCAAATTCTCGTAGAGATAACAATTGTCAGACGCCAGCACATACGGCGGCTCTCCGCTCACGCGAATGTATTGCGACGCAAACGTGTGGCGCGACCCTGTGTAAGCGCGAATCCCCGGAATGATTTCAACGTCATCCCCATCGACGAATCGCAGTTGCCCGCGCTCATTCCTGCGCACGAGCTCGAGCACATCTTCAGGCTCGATTCCGCCATTTCTCCCGCCCGGCTGCCACGCCGCGCCCGAATAATATTCGTACTCACCCTTCTGAATCCAAATCGTCGCCTTCGGAAATAGATCGATCCCGTCCATATGATCCCAGTGCGCGTGGCTGATAATAATGTCCGTCACGCTGTCTGCCTCGATTCCAGCCTGCTTCAACGCTTGATCCGGCGAAAGAAAATCGCTCAAGCCGTATTCCTCAATCCATTTCCTCCGATGGCAACCGCTGTCAAACAGAATCGTCCGGCCACCACCCTGAATCACCCAGAAAATCATGGCGATGTCGATCGTCTGATCCTTCGGTGCGCCGGTTACGAGCTCAGCAAGAGGGAATTTCGCGAGGTTCGCGTAACGTATCGCTCGAATCGTGTAGTTTGGCTCTACAGCAGCTTGTGGAGCAGCAGGGAATCCGCCGCCCAAAATCCCGAACCACGCGGCTAAGAATACGCCTAGGAGCGCAGACGCAATTCCGCCCTTGGTTCGGCTCTTCATCTCACCAAGATTTTCGTTGCCACTCCGTTCGAACTTGCTCGCGCCTACGTACCGAATCGAATCGCCGCTCGAGCCTTGGCTTTAGCGGCCTCTTCTTCTCGATTTTTCGGCGTCGCAGTCGTCTCCAGCGATCGCAGAAGCCGCCCGGAGATTTTTGCGATTTCGTTCACCGCGCCGTCAAACGCGGCTTCGTTCGCCTGCGACGGCTTGTTGAAGCCCGTTATCTTCCGCACAAATTGCAGCGACGCAGCCCGCACCTCTTCAGGCGTAACTGGCGGATCAAAATTGAAGAGTGTTTTGATATTCCTGCACACGGTAGACTCCAAATCTTAAGAGTGAATTGAATACAAAATTGAAAATAAAGGTCGCATCGCTGACCTACATTCTCATTCCGTACCGTCCGCAGGCCTCGAACACCGAAAGCAAATGCGACATCCCCAGCAGATCGCGAACCGCCTTGCTCATGTTGCAAACTTCGAGCTTGCAACCGGCGTTCCGCGCCGAAATATACAAGCCCACGAGCGTTCCAACTCCCGAGCTGTCCATGAACGCGACTTCGCCGAGATCGAGAATGATGTGCTTCTGCACCGGAATCATCTCTTTCACTTCCGTTTTCAGGCGCGGCGCATACTCCATCGTAAGCCGCCCCGCGCATTCCACTACCATCGCGTCGTCAAGCGCGTAACTGTTGAGCTTCAGTTGATTGAGCGGGAGGCTGGGAGTTTCCGCTGTCATCTTCGCTACCTTGCCGTCGCAGCTTTTGCCTCGTCGGCGCGAACCATCGGCACATCCACTAGGTGCTCGGAAACAAACCACACCTGCAACTCATTCGTGCGGATCACGTCGCTCACAATCAAGTCATTGGTCCCGTCGTCGCCTGTTTCGCTCGCCTGCTTTGCCATCGTCCGCGCTTCCTTCAAAATGATCTCGTGCGCCTCCAGCAGACGCGAAAGCTGCACTGGCACTTCCTCGCGCCCTCGCGGCGGCCGTGGAATGATAGTCGTCTCCGCCACGTCCGCGGCCATCGCCAGGCTGATTCCGCCCAGCAACTGGATCCGCTCCGCGATTTCATCCACCAGCTCGTCCTGCTCGCCATGATGCTTGTCGAAGAGCAGATGCAGCTGATAGAACGTATGCCCCGCCACCTGCCAGTGGTGCTTCTTGTACATGTCGCGCAGCGTCATCGTGTCGGCAAGTAGCTGATTCAAGTTCTCGGCGCTCTTCGCGCACACCTTTTCGTCCAGCGCGATCGGCAGCTTCGCAATCTTTCCGTACGGCTGAATCTCACGCGCATTCTGGTGCAAAATCGGTTCAGCCCTCCGCGTTCCCTCCGAAAGCTGGCTGTAACTCGGCCCCCGTTTGTCGCTCTTATCGTTCTTCGACGCCATAAAAAGCCCTCCTCTCATTTTGAAATCGCTTCGTTGTCGAGATCTCTGCATACTCGTCGCCGCATTGCCGGGAGTTGCAGCGAGACGAATGAACCCGCTTTCCTCGGATATGATACGCCCAGCGTGCGTAATCCAAGAAGCGTTGCCGAGCGATATACCTCGAGCATGAAAACGCGTGATGTTTGCTGGATTCTAAATAACGCGAGGGTTCGGCTCGGTCTAGCGCGCCGCTTTTGCAGTGATAAGATTGAAGCCCTTAGCCTTCGCTTCCCGTGCCAGCGCATTCAAAGTCATCTGCGCCTTGGTCGTCTGCTCGGATTTGCGCTCCACTTCGCCAAGCGCCAGCCGCGCTTCGCGGAACTCACGACGTTTCCTACAACGCGGATCCTGGAACGGGTTTCGCCGGGTACGATTCGGTCGCGCTCAGCGGCGTGTCAGGTTGGTTCTGCGTCGACCGCACGTGCGCGGGCTTGCCGCAGTGGGCCGCCTTCTCGCCATCTCACCAACTCGATGCGCGCCGCCAATCGCAGAGCGCGTCTCTCCGGAGCGAACACCGGGCCTTATTCGCTCTCGAAGCAAAGCGCCGCCGCAAATTTCCATCCGATCTGGCGCCAACGGCTCGTGCGGCGCACTCTGCATTGCGAGCGCAGGCTACGATTACGTCACGGGAATCGGAACGCCCGCCGCTGCGTCGCTGATCAATATTTTGGCCGCGCAGTAGCGCAGCCGGTTTGGCCTTCGGTGGGTTGGTCAGCTGCCGCGGATGGAAAGTGGTGAGCTGCCCACCACGGAAGCCGAAGCGGTCTTGGCCGCTTCGCGTTGCGCAGCCGATGGCTTCTGAGCCTTAGCGGCCTTGGGCGGCGCGGCTTTCCTGGCTTCCCAGGCCTTGCTCAACGCTTCGCGTCGCGCCAGCACGTAGGCCTTGGCTTCGTCGAAGCTGCGATACACGCGCGTACCTTTGATCAAATTGCACGAACGGCAGCAGGCCACTAGGTTGCGTTCGTCCTTCTTTCCTTTGCGTGCGCGCGGCACCACGAAATCTACCGACATGGCCAGCGCGTTCTCGAAGCTGGCCATCCCGTCCAATCCGCAGTACTGGCAGCGGTACTGATCGCGTTCCAAAATACGCAGGCCTTCATCCTTGGTTACCGGTCTTTCCACCAACGTCAGTGTCGTAAGGTCAAGCGGCATCGGGCACCTCCGAATCGGAAATCCCTGCGCTTGGCGGGGACTTTCGATTTCGACTCTGTCTTGTGCGAAACGATAGGACTCGCCACAGCCCGTGTCAAGCTGGTCGCTTGGACAGTTCGGTCTGGCAACATCAAAGACGCCCGCCACGGCGGGCTGGCGCGGCGGTACGGAATTCCGTTGACCTACATTTGAATTGCCGGATTCTCCCGGCGCAATTATGATTGCCGAGTATCGTCGCTACTGCGGTTTCGGACCCACTTCACATCCGCGAGGTGCCCCATGAAACGTTTTGCAGCCGTCCTTTTCGTCTTCAGCGCTATTTTCCTCGTCGTGGAGTCTGCCGCCGCGCAAGCCTGGTCGCAGCCCTGGGCGCGCGAACGCCTCGCAAAATCCACGCGCCATCACGAATGGGTGACGGTGAAGCACGGAGGGCGCAACGTTGAGACGTTCATCGCCTACCCGGAATCGAACGAGAAGCGCCCCGTGGTGCTCATCATTCATGAAATTTTCGGCTTGAGCGACTGGGCGCAGGAACTCGCCGACGAAGTAGCAGCGGCGGGCTACCTGGCCGTCGCGCCCGATCTGCTCACCGGCATGGCGCCCGACGGCGGCCGCACGAAGGATTTTCCAGGCGACTCGGTGACCGAAGCGATCGGCAAGCTCGATCCAGACCAGATCACCGCGGACCTGAACGCCGCCGCCGACTTCGTCCTGAAGCTGCCTGCGTCAAACGGCAAATTGTACGTCGGAGGATTCTGCTGGGGCGGCGGCCAGACGTTCCGCTACGCCACGAACCGTTCTGATTTGGCCGGGGCGTTTGTTTTTTACGGGCCGCCTCCGACGAAAGAATCCATGTCGAAAATCACCGCGCCCGTCTACGGATTCTACGCCGGCAACGACGCGCGCATCGACGCCACGATTCCCGATACCCGAGCCGCGATGAAAGCAGCAGGGAAGACCTACGAGCCGGTAACCTACGAAGGCGCCGGCCACGGCTTCATGCGCTCCGGCGAAGCGCCCGACGCCACCGAAGCCAACAAAAAAGCCCGCGAAGAAAGCTGGACCCGCTGGAAGAGCTTGCTACAGTAAACCGCTATCGTAGGGACGGTTGATCCCTGAGACCCACTCGCGCAATTACAATGGCGCCGGCCGACAGCTTCATGCGCATCTACGAACCCCGAGGCGACAATCCGAATGGTATTATTCGCCGACACGCTGTTTAGAGGACGCCTTGCTCTACTTTCAGATACTGCTGGTGATAGTTTCCACAGTCAGGCTCGAATTGCGAAGCCATCCGAATCTGATGACGGCCGTCTTCGAACACGCAAATCTTATCAGTTCGGGAGACCGCGGAGCTCAACAGTCGGTCGACGCCGATTCGGCGCAACGTCACTATCAAGCCGGGCTTTCCGCGCTCGAGAAAAACGATTTGGCCGCTGCGGAAGATGAAATGCAGGCGGCCGCCAAGCTGGCTCCTGAAGACGCGAAGATTTTCTACAAGCTTGGCGAGATTCAGGCGAAGCGCGAGGAGTGGCAGGCGGCGCTGAAAAGTCTGGACGCGGCGCGGGCCCTCGGCCTTCCGAAGGAGCTCGATGACGAAGCCGTGAAACTCTCGGCCGATATCATAATCAAACAATTGCAGGCCAATATGGCGGAGAGCAAGAAGAAGGAAGACTGGCTCATTCAGCTCTCCTGGCTGGAGGGTAGACATTTCTTCTCGAAAACTTTCAGCCGCGACTCGGAATGCGCCAAGGACTATCATTCGATCTACAACGTCCTCGATCTGAAGAAGGATTACCGCAAAAGCGTGCTTTTGGGCACGCTTACGCTTCGCGAAACGCATCGCATTCTGGCCACGGGCGCGAGCGGCTGCCCGGACACTCCGCCCGAATCGAAGAGCCTGCCGGAAAGCGGGGCAAAGCTACCGGACCTCCCGTTCAACCAGGAGTTCTATCGCGATGCGGTGCTGCAAGTCGTCATCAAGCCCGACGACGGGATCAATGACGTCAAGATTCGTATGTTCGCGACTCTGGAATCCTGCAAAGGCAACGCCTGCGACACGCTTGAACATGAGGTGAAGGCGGGAACGGCTACTTACATCGTCGAGGAGAGCAACGGCAGCCCGGTGATTTCGATCAGCGTCCTGAGCGACGGCGATAAAGATGGCCGCCTCGACGAGCTGTTCAGGCGACAGATTCTGAATCGCAGCTGATGATGCAGTGGGGTGAAAAGCAAACGGGCGCCACTGCGAAAGACTCGGTGTGAAGGCCGCCGAGCGGTAGGGGATCCTTCTGAAGGCGATTTATGTCACGGCTGAAGCCGTGACTCACAAGGATTCACCAGCGCAACCAAGGACGCACCGCAAGCCGTCGCAGTCCGCCAAAGCAGTCGCAGCCCGCCGGGAAGGTACGCTGCAGACTTAGGACTGCAGCAGGCCCTGCACCGTATTGGCCAGCTTCTGCATTCCCTCGCCTTTGCTGATGACCGCGTCCGCAGCCAGGCCCCGAGGGAATGCCCGGGCAATCGCGTCGGAATACATCGTGAACAAGACGACTCGAACCTCGGGCATCATCTCTTTCAGGACTGACGCAGCGACGATGCCGTTCGTGCGCGGCATCGCGACATCAAGCAAGACCAGATCAGGCTTCAATTCCCAAGCCTTCTCGATGGCCTCTTCGCCGTTGACGGCTTCGCCGCAAACATCGATGTTTCGCTGAGCAGAGAGATACCTCGTAAGGACAGTACGCGAGGTATCGCTGTCATCAGCGACCAGAATCCGCTTGGCCCCCACCATCATCATCATAGGCAATCCTCAAGATTCCCATGCGTTTGCAGATTGGCGAGAGGATCAAAGTGAGCTGCTTGGATTGTCGCCGAACAATCAGCAGCATGTGCGATACGGGCTTGGGAATGGGGAGCGCGACATCCTCCGTATAGCCCACCCATGTCGGTTACCCTACAGAGGCCAAGAGCCCTAATTAATAAGGTAAAGACTGTATAGGGTGTTCCGAGGGCCCTTAGAACCATTAGTTACTGCTTACTCAGCGTCCGCGGCGAAGACTGGAAGCGACGGTATCGCGGTGTAGCCGCTTACCGAATTTCTAACTGCAACGAAAATCGCCTTTTCGCCAAAAAACGCCGCAGCGCGGATTTTTACTTCACAAACGTCAAGCCGTGTGGTACCAGGTGCGGAAACACGTACGCGTACAGCATTACGATGATGCCGACGATCGAGCCGAGCGCGATCGAGTGCCAGAAGACGTAGCGGAAGATAATGCCTTCGTTGCCGACCTGTTCGGTGGCGGCGGTGGCAATGGTGATGGATTGCGCATCCACCATTTTGCCCATCACGCCGCCGGCGCTGTTCGCGGCGGTCATCAGAATTGGGTCGATGCCGAGCTGTTGCGAAGTGATGCGCTGCAGGCTGCCGAAGAGCGTGTTGGAGGATGTGTCGCTGCCGGTGAGCGCCACGCCCAGCCAGCCGAGGAACGTGCCGAAGAAGGGATAGAACCAGCCGGTGCGCGTGAACGCCAGGCCGAGCACGGCGTCGAGGCCAGAATAGCGCGTGACGAAACCGAGGCCGAGCATGAAGGAAATCGCGATCATCGCGAGTCGCATGCGGACCAGAGTGCGCCAGAAGGTTTTCATCAGCGTAATCGGGCTCATGCCCAACAGCAAGCCAGAGAGAATTGCTGCGAGGAAGCAGCCGGTTCCTGTGGCGGAGAGCCAGTTGAAATCATAGCGCGCCGCCTCGGGCGTGGGCTTCGCGACCACGGGCGTGTTGCGCGAAATAAGGCCGTGCAGATAGGGCCAATCCCATCCCGGCGCGCCTTTGCGCACGGTGCCGTCGGCCAGCACTACCTTGAAGGCGGGCGTGGTGGCCTGGTTCATGGCCAGCTTGATTTTTGGCAAGCCCCAGAGCAGAACGAAAACCGAGAGAATCGCGAACGGCATCCAGGCTCTCAACACGACGCTAGCAGGATATTTTTTCGGCGTGATGTAGCCGTCGTACTCGTTCGCGGGCCACTTGCCGCCCATGTCGTCGGCGACATTGGCTGTGGGAGGCGCGGGAACTGCGCCGCCTTCGGGCTTGTCGTAGTCGAAGCGCCAGATTTTTTTTGGCTTCCAGACGAGGAGAAAAGCGATCGTTGCGAGAATCGAAACGACGGCGCTGGCGATGTCGACGAGGTTGCTGTCCACGTGATTGGACCACAGGAATTGCGTGATAGAGAACGAAATACCGACGACGAGAATCGCAGGAAGAACTTCGAATGTTTCCACCCAGCCGACCATCGTGCGCACCAGCCAGAAGGGAACAATGATCGCGGTGAAAGGAAGAATGCGGCCCACCATCGCGCTGACGTCGGATTCGGGAAGCCCGGAGACGGCGGCGAGCGCGTGGACGGGCGTTCCGATCGCGCCCCAGGCGACGGGGGCGGTATTTGCGATCAGGTTGAGAGCGGCAGCGTGGAACGGGCGGAACCCGAGGCCGATCATGAAGGCACCCGCGATGGCGACGGGCGCACCGAATCCGGCGCAACCTTCGATGAAGGCGCCGAAACAGAACGCGACGAGGAGAACTTGCAGCCGCCGATCCGGCGTGATTCCCGCGATCGATTCCTTCATGATTTCAAACTGGCCGGTTTCGACGGAGATGTCGTAGAGGAAGACTGCAGCGAGAACGATCCACGCAATTTTCAAGACGCCGTACGCCACCCCGTAAGCAAAGGCCGAAGTAGCGAGAGCCGCAGGCATGTGAAAAACAATGATGGCGACGATGATCGCGGTGAGCGCTCCCCCAATGGCGCACCAGTGCGGCTTGATTTTGAGTCCTGCGAGCATGGTGAAGAGAACGATGATGGGCAGCGCGGCAACGAGCGTCGAGAACCACCAATGGCCGAGCGGATCGTAGACCTGGGTCCAGTTCATGAAATGCCCTCCAGGACTTGTGCGGGCACCGGAGCAGCAGCCTCGCGGTCATATATCCTTGGCAACGGCGAATGTCAAGGCGAACCGCGAGCGATAAACGGTCAAGTCGAATACACGGGCGCGTGCGCTCGCGAGGCAAAATAAAATTGACACGCTGGGGGTGGCTGCACATAATGGGCTCGTTGACGCGTTTAGTTTGCTCTGGAGTCGACCATTCCAGCGGGTTTCATTTCCGGCGACCGCTCCGAGCATCTCGCTGCATCCACGGCATGTGTGCCGCGATTCCTGGGACTTATTCCTTCTATAATTCCTGTACTTTCGGACCCTCTTAGATTTTTCGTGTCACCAGATTTGTTTGTCGTGCATCTACCGGATTTGGCGATGTTGCGCGACCCGTTCGAACGCTGTTGTTCGACGGACTAAGCGGAGGATCGAGAGATGGAGATGAGTTGTCGAACCTTCTGAAGGTGGCGGGGTGGGGGGAGCTGCGGCGACGGTCTTCGGTGTTAGTAAGGAAGGGAAAATGGCTAAGGATACTTTACAGATCGTCGCATCGTCAGGAACCCGCGAGGGGCACATGATTCTGACTCTTAGGGGCTGTCTGAATATTCATACGATTTCGGATTTTCAGTCGGCGACGCGCGCAGAAACCGCACCGAAACTGATCCTGGATTTTAGTGGCGTGTCCTATGTGGATTCGGCGGGGCTGGGCGCGCTGGTGGGAGTGTATGTGGCGGCGCAACGAACGCAGCGCAAACTGGTCGTGGCCGGACCAAGCAAGCAGGTGAAGGCGCTGATTGAAATGACCCAAGTCGGGACGCTAATCAGCTCGTACGCCACGGTGCATGAAGCAGAAGAGGCGTTGCTGTAACGACGGAGACTTGAAATTGGAATTTCTAATTAGAAGCGGGCGCGGCTTCGTTCAAGCCACCTTCTCGCAAAAGTCACCGTTCCGCGTCGATCAGCGACGCCTATCTGGGAAGAGCAACTGCAATTTTAGCGGCCTGCGGGGTCTGTGTCGGGCAGGGAATTCGTCGATCTTGGCGCCGGGTTGTCCGCAGCCCCCAGCTTCATAAAGCATTGGAGGATCGGATATGGAAACCAATCGTCGAGACTTCCTAAAGATCGCCACAATGGGCGGAGCGGCTGCCACGGTTTTCGGATTTGACCTAGCGCCGGCGTATGCGGAAATGCGCGAACTGAAAATCGCCCGGGCCAGCGAGACGCGGTCGCTGTGCCCCTATTGTGCGGTAGGCTGCGGGGTGATCATTTACACGCTCGGCGACCGCGCCAAGAATGTGACGCCGCAAGTGGTACACGTCGAAGGAGACCCGGACCATCCCACGAACCGTGGCACGCTCTGCCCGAAGGGGTCTTCACTCGAACAAGACATCCTGAACCCGCGGAGGCTGTTAAAGCCCCAGGTGCGCCGGCCGGGCGGAACTAATTGGGAGGACATTTCCTGGGAGGATGCCTTGACGGAGATCTCGCGCAAAGTGAAGGACACGCGCGATGCCACCTTCGTCGAAAAGGACGACAAGGGCAATCTAGCCAATCGCTGCGAGGGCATCGCCTTTACCGGCGGCTGCACAGATACAAACGAGTTCAACTGGCTGGTAGTAAAGTCCATGCGTGGCCTGGGCCTGGTTTATTTGGAAAACCAGGCCAGGGTTTGACACGGCCCCACGGTCTCAAGTTTGGGACCAACGTTCGGACGCGGGGCGATGACCAATGGCTGGGTCGACATCAAGAACACCGACATGATGATGGTCATCGGGGGCAACCCCGCAGAGAACCATCCGTGCGGCTTCAAATGGGCTATGGAGGCTAAGAAGGTCCGGAACGCCAAGCTGATTGTTATTGACCCACGCTTCACCCGCACCGCTGCCGTCAGCGACCTTTTCATTCAAATCCGCGCTGGATCCGACATCGCTTTTCTGGGCGGCCTGATCAACTACGCCATCCAGAACAACCGCATCGCCAAGGATTACATTACCAACTACACGAACGCGTCTTTTATAGTGAAGGATGGCTTCAAGCTTCCGGAGGACGGCCTTTACTCCGGCTTCGATCCGGCCACCCAGGTGTATGACAAGTCTACCTGGAATTATGAAGAGGCCGCCGGAGGCCACGCCCCGCCCGCTTTGAGCAAAGACGGCAAGCCGCTGCCGCCCGCCCTCCCTCAGCTTGTGAACTACGATCTTACGCTCCAGAATCCCCGCTGCGTTTTCCAACTCCTCAGCAAGCATTACTCGCGGTATACCCCTGAGATGGTCGAGCGTATCACGGGAATCAAGAAAGAAGATTTCCTGAAGGCTGCGGACATGTTTACTTCTATCCGCAAAAACGGTGACATGACCAAGGTGGGCACTGTTATCTACGCCGTCGGCCTGACGCAGCACTCCTATGGCTCGCAGATGATCCGCACGGCCGCCGTGCTCCAACTTGTGCTGGGAAACATCGGACGCGCCGGGGGCGGAATGGACGCTTTGCGCGGCCACTCCAACATCCAGGGCGCTACGGACATGGCCGGCATTTTCGATAACCTCCCCGGCTATCTGAAGGTGCCCATTCCGGCCGACGACAACCTGAAGACCTACTTGGTCCGCACTACTCCCACAGCCTCCAAGCCCAAGGAGTGGGATTCCTTCAACTACTGGTCGAACACGCCCAAGTTTGCCGTGTCGTTTCTCAAAGCCATGTACGGCGATGCTGCGAACAAGGAAAATGATTTCTGTTTTAACTACCTCCCCAAGGTGAATCGCCGATACTCTTTCGCCGACATCTGGAACGACATGTACCTTGGCAAGGTCAAGGGCCTGTTTGCCATCGGCATGAATGGCGTGATGATCGGCCCCGATTCGAAGAAGAATATCGAAGCGTTGAAAAGGGCGGACTGGCTGGTGGTGGGAGAAATCTATCCCGATGAGACCAGCGAATTCTGGAGATCGCCGGGGATCACTACTGACGACATGAAAAGCATCAAGACCACGGTTTATCGCTTGCCGTGCGCTGGTTTTGCCGAGAAAGATGGCACCTTTGTTAACTCCGCCCGCTGGCTGGTCTGGAAAAATGCCGCGCTGCCTCTGCCCGGCGAATGCATGTACGACCAGGAAATCGTGGCGCGCATTTTCCTGAAAGTCCGCGATCTGTATCAGAAAGAAGGCGGGAAATTCTCCGAGGGGCCTCTCTCGGTATCGTGGACTTACACCAACCCCAACAATCCTTCGTTGTCCGAGTGCGCCAAAGAACTCAATGGCAAAGCTCTTGCCGACTTTGAGGACGAAAAGACCAAACAGCAATTTAAAGCCGGGCAGCAACTTCCAGGTTTTGCATTCCTGCGCGACGATGGCACCACCATGTCCGGCAATTGGCTCTATTGCGGCTCCTGGACGGAAGCAGGGCCCCTGATGCAACGGCGCGGCCTCGAGGATCCCTCTGGCTTGGGCATCTTTCCGAATTTTGCTTGGTCCTGGCCCATGAACCGTCGCGTGATGTACAACCGCGCCTCTTGCACGCCGGAGGGCAAGCCCTGGGACCCCAGCCGAAAACAGGTCTGGTGGAATGAATCGACGCAGAAGTGGGTGGGCAACGACGTGCCCGACTTCAAACCCGACTCCCATCCCAAGGACCACATGGGGCCTTTCATCATGAATGCCGAAGGCGTCGGTCGCCTTTTCACGCCACTTGCTCTGATGGCCGAAGGTCCCTTCCCGGAGCATTACGAGCCGTTCGAATCGCCGTTGGCCAACCCACTGCATCCGCAGCAGTCCAACAACCCGGTGGTCAAGAAATTCACAACGCCAATGGACAAATTGGCCAAGTCGGGTGAGGGCTACAATATCATCTGCACCACCTACCGTCTCACCGAGCACTATCATTACTGGACTAAGAACAATCGCGCCCTTGTACAAGAAGTGCCCGAGCCGTTCGTTGAGATTCCCGTCGAGCTGGCTGAAGAAAAAGGCATCAAGGGCGGGGACCATGTCAAAGTCTCCAGCGTCCGCGCCGAATACGTGGCCAAGGCCATGGTTACTCGGCGTATTAAGCCTATGCAGATTGACGGCAAACTGACCTACCAGATCGGCATTCCCATTCATTGGGGCTATCGCGGCATTACCGAGGATGAGGGCAAAACCGCCAAAAACCCCGCCAACTATCTCTCGCCCACAACTATCGACCCCAACGCGCATACCCCTGAGTTCAAGGCATTCCTCGTTAAACTCGAGAAGGCGTAGGAGCCGACCATGAGCCAAGCGTCGCTGCGCATCCAGAAAATCTCGGGTCATGCGGGTTCCGTGCCCGGCGCGGGTATGGCCCGCGACGTGGAAGAAAAGCAAGTCTGCAAGATGGTGGACACCACCACGTGCATCGGCTGCAAGGCCTGCGAAATCGCGTGCCAGGAGTGGAACGACCTGCCCTTCGCATCCACAATTTTTGACAACACCCATCAGACCATGCCGAACACGGACTGGAACTTCTGGAATCTGATCCGGTTCAACGAAAGCATCCACGAAGACGGCACACTCATGTGGCTCATGCGCAAGGACCAGTGCATGCACTGCGCTGAGCCCGGCTGCCTGGAAGCCTGCCCGGCCGACGGCGCCATCGTGCAGTACTCGAACGGCATCGTGGACTTCCAGTCCGAAAATTGCATCGGTTGCGGCTACTGCATTTCCGGCTGCCCGTTCAACATCCCTAAGTTCCACCCCGCCACCCACAAGGTGCATAAGTGCACGCTCTGCTCGGACCGCGTGGCGCAAAATCTGGAGCCGGCTTGCATCAAGGCTTGCCCCACAGGGTGTCTGCACTTCGGAACTAAGGATGATATGCTGTTTCAGGCGAATCACCGCTCCAAGCAACTTCGCGACAACTACGCCGAGTCCAAGGGGCTCTATGGCTTTGCCAAAGCCGGGGTGTACGATCCGCCTGGAGTCGGCGGCACCAGCGTGATTTACGTGCTGCACGACGCCACCAATCCCGAACTTTACGGCGGCCTGCCCAAGAACCCGCACATCCCCTGGACTGTAAAGCTCTGGAAGTACCCCTTGAAGTGGATCGGCAACGTGGCCATTGTCGGCGGACTCGTGGCCACCTTCGTGCACTACTTGCGCTATGGTCCCAAGCTCGAGCCTAAAGACGAGCCGAAGGGAGGTCAATAATGGCCAAGGAGCCCATCATTCGCGGCGATCGCGTGCTTCGCTACAACTTCAGTGAGCGTGCCATGCACTGCTTCGCGGCTTTCTCCTACATCTATTGCCTGCTCACTGGATTGGCCTTTTGGTCGCCCTCGCTGTTCTGGATTGCCGTGCTCCTCGGCGGAGGCTCGATTTCGCGAATGTTGCATCCCTGGGTGGGACTCGTTTACGCCGCCTCGGTCATCCACATGCTTTCCGTCTGGAGGAAAGATATGCTGATTACGGACTTGGACCGCAAATGGACCCAATTCATCGGCGCCTATGTCCGCAATGAAGAGGAAGAGGCACTTCCAGAACATGCGGTGCGCTCGTTTCAACAGTTTGCACCTGTGGACCGCTTTAATCTCGGACAGAAGTATTTGTTCTGGCTCTTGTTTTGGGGTGGGATCGTGCTCCTCCTCACCGGAACTGTTCTCTGGTTCAGCGAATACATTCCGTGGAGTCTCCGTTTCCTGCGCCTTGTCTCGGTAATACTTCACCCCATCGCTTTTCTCTTCACTCTTGGCGGCTTCATCATTCACGTCTACATGGGCACAGCCGTCGAGAGGGGCAGCTTCAACTCCGTGATCCACGGCTACGTGTCCGAAAATTGGGCGAGGCACTATCACCGTCTCTGGCTCGACCGGATCATCGGGAATGCCGCCGCCAAAAAGTAGTAAAGGGCGCTGGGGGCCCCGAATCGAGCGGGCCCAGAAACTCTCCGCCGACTACCCGTTCGCCGCGGAGATTCTGCGGTTTTACATCCGCATCCTGAGCTTCCAAAAGGACCAGTACGCCCGCATCGAATCGGCCTGTGGCACCACTCGAATAGCTCGCCCCGGCGCGTCCCTACGCAACGAACTAGACCTAATCCTTCTACTGCCCAGCTTCCCCTCGTTCCTGAATCTTCTGAAGCGGGATGCGCCCGCTCCGCTCGCTGCCGCCGCCCGCGAACTCTCCACTCACGGCACGCAGACGTTTGCCGAGCTGCTCACCGCTTGGTGGTCGCAGCCAGTCGGAAGCGCCGGGGCCACTGCCGAAACTAATGCTGGCTCCTCCCACAATGAAGGCCAGCGCTTCTGCGCCCGGGCCTTCCTGGAGCCCTATGCAGAATACCTGGCTGAGCACACCGACCCACCTTTAATCGAAGTCACTCCGAGCGTTTGCCCGCTCTGCGAATCCCGGCCACAGCTGGGTGTACTGCGACCGGAAGGAGAAGGCGCGAGCCGTTCACTTGTCTGTTCGCTATGCGCTACTGAATGGCGCTTTGGTCGCATCCTGTGCCCCGCCTGCGGCGAATCCAGCGAGATCCATCTTGCAGTGTACATCGCGGAGGAATGGCCTCACATACGTGTGGAGGCCTGTGAGACTTGCCACTCCTACATTAAGACAGTGGATCTTTCAAAATACGGACACGCCGTTCCCGTTGTTGACGAAATCACGGCCATCCCTCTCGACCTCTGGGCCCGCGAAAAAGGCTACACGAAACTGCATGCCAACCTTCTCGGCATGTAACTCTATGGCGCGAGTCTCATCCTCTCAGGTTCGAATCTTCCTATTCATGCATTTGCCATGGCACTGGGAGGCGGTGACATGGATGCCGGAGGCTACCTCGCCATCCGATTGATCCAGGTTTAGACCGTCTATGCGCACAAGTCCAGCGGGCCCACGGTCATGGTGGTTTGTCCGACTTCAATGAGATACTCGCCTAGGTTGCGCATGTAAGCACTGCAATTCCGTAGCATAGGCTTTTGGATCAATAATGAATTTCACGCCCCGCGAAGACCAAAGTTCGTGTAGCGCATGATATCTGTCACGCGAAGTTCAGAGGATGCGCGTGGAGGCATGCGATGTCTGCCATCACTACATCAAGACGGTGGATATGACCAAGGATGGGAATGCAGTGCCCGTGGTGGATGAAATTGCAACGATCGCATTGAACGTGTGGGCCGAAGAACACGGCTACTCAAAAATTCAAACGAATCTGCTGGGCATCTAGATACAGCGCATCCAAATCAAGCCATTGCTCTCTCGATTCTCCCGGCATCCCAACCGCCGCCTCGAAGCCGCCGGGCAAAAATTGAAACCGGTTGAATGCCAAACACATCTATAAGAGTCTAAGTATGGGCAAGGAATCAGCGTTTCGCGCTCCTCACTTGATTCCGGCGCGTGGCTGGAATTAACCGCAAAGATCGGATAGCGCGGGACGCCGAGAGAAAGCTATACAGCATAACCTCCGTAGATGGACCCAACGGGACAGGTGTAATCGATGTGGATAGTTCGACTAGCGCTGCGACGACCTTATACATTTGTGGTGGCCGCGATTTTGCTTTTAATTTTGGGACCTGTAGCAATCCTGCGCACTCCTACCGATATTTTCCCGAACATTAATATTCCGGTGGTTAGCGTGATTTGGAACTACGGCGGGCTCGAGCCGGAGGAGATGTCGAACCGGATCACGTACATCTACGAGCGCGTGCTGACCACGACGGTGAACGACATCGAGCACATCGAATCGCAGTCGTTCAACGGAATCGGAATCACGAAGGTTTTCTTTCATCCCGGCGTTCAGATCGGCAGCGCCGTCGCACAGGTGACAGCGATTTCTCAGACGATTGTCCGGCAATTTCCGCAGGGGACCACGCCGCCGCTGGTGATTCAGTACAACGCGTCGACGGTACCGATTCTGCAGCTGGCGCTTTCGGGCAAAGGGCTGAACGAACAGCAGCTGTTTGACATGGGCGTGAATTTTATCCGCACGGGATTAATTACCGTGCAGGGTGTGGCGATGCCATATCCCTATGGCGGGAAGCAAAGGCAGATACAAATTGACCTGAACACGGCCCAACTTCAGGCGAAGGGGCTTTCACCGAGCGACGTGGTGAATACCATCACCAACCAGAACCTGATTCTGCCTGGCGGCACCGCGAAGATCGGCGGGTTTGAATATCAGGTGGACATGAACGGCGCGCCCGTGACCGTCACGGACATGAACAATTTGCCGATCAAGAGCGTGGGGGATTCGACGATCTACATCCACGACGTGGGGTTCGTGCGCGACGGATTTCCACCGCAGACGAATATCGTGCGCGTGGACGGGTCGCGGTCGGTGCTGATGTCGGTGCTGAAGTCGGGCGACGCTTCGACGCTCGACATCATCAACGGGATCAAGCAAAAAATTCCGGTGATCCAGAATTCGCTCCCGGCGCACGTGGATATTCATCCGGTGTCCGACCAGTCGCTGTTTGTGCGCGCGTCGATTCAAGGAGTGATCCGCGAGGGGGCGATTGCGGCGGGGCTTACAGGATTGATGATTTTGATTTTCCTGGGCAGCTGGCGGAGCACGATCATCATCGCGGTTTCGATTCCGCTGTCGATTCTGACGTCGCTGATCGTGTTGAGCTCGCTGGGCGAGACGATCAACATCATGACGCTCGGCGGCCTGGCGCTGGCGGTGGGAATCCTTGTTGACGATGCGACCGTGGAAGTGGAGAACATCAATCGCAACTTCGACCAGGGCAAGGAAATTGTGCAGGCGATTCTGGACGGCGCTTCGCAGATCGCGGTGCCCGCGCTGGTTTCCACACTTTCGATCTGTATCGTGTTCGTGCCGATGTTTTTCCTCTCCGGCGTGGCGAAGTATCTGTTCGTTCCGCTGGCCGAGGCGGTGGTGTTCGCAATGCTCGCGTCGTATCTGCTCTCGCGAACGCTTGTGCCCACGATGGCGCGGTATCTGCTGGTGGCGCGGACAGAAGAGGAACGCCGCGAGGCGTCCCGGACATCGCGCAATCCGTTTGTGCGCATGCAGGAAAAATTTGAAGTGGGTTTCGAGAAATTCCGCGGAAGCTATCACCGGCTGCTGGAAACCTCGATACATCACCGCAAGGCATTCATCGTGATTTTCCTGCTGGCCTGCGTGCTCTCGTTCGGGCTGCTTCCGTTCGTCGGGCAGGATTTTTTCCCCAGTGTGGACAGCGGTGAATTCAAGCTGCATATGCGGGCGCCCACGGGAACGCGCATCGAGGACACGGCGGCGCTCTGCGATCGCGTCGAAGCAGAAATTCGGCAGCAGATTCCGCCGAAGGAATTGGTCGCGATCATCGACAACATCGGGCTGCCTTACAGCGGCATCAATCTCTCGTATAGCACGTCAGCCCCGATTGGACCCGCGGACGCGGACATTCAGGTTGAGCTCGCGAAGGATCACCGGCCGACGAAGGAATACGTTCGCGAGCTGAGAATGAAACTCCTGCACGATTTTCCCGGGGTAACTTTCTACAATCTGCCGGTTGATATCGTCACTCAGATTCTAAATTTCGGATTGCCGGCGCCGCTCGATATTCAGATCGTAGGACGCAACCTGACTGCGAACCGCGCTTTTGCGGAAAGCTTGATCAACAAATTGAAATTTGTTCCCGGTGCTGTCGATTTGAGAATTCAGCAGCCGTTCAACTACCCAAGAATTCATATCGATGTGGACCGCACGAAAACGAGCCAGGTGGGATTCACGCAGAAAGATGTGGCCAACAATTTGCTGATTTCGCTGAGCGGCAGCTCGCAGACCACGCCGACATTTTGGCTCGATCCAAGAACGGGCGTGAGCTATAACGTCGCAACGCAGACGCCACAGTACCGCGTCGATTCGCTGCAGGATCTCCAAAATATTCCGATTACAAATGGCACGGCGCCGCCCCAAATTCTTGCGAGCCTGAGCAGCTTCACGCGAGGATCGGAAATGGCGGTCGTCTCTCATTACAATATTCAGCCGGTAATCGATATTTTCGGATCGGTGGATGGGCGCGATTTGGGCGGCGTAGCGCGCGACATAGGGAAGATTATTGAGGATTCGAAGAAAGATTTGCCGCAAGGCTCGCAAATCATCGAGCGCGGGCAGGTTTTGACCATGCGATCGTCGTTCATCGGATTGCTGGCCGGGCTGGCTTTTTCGATTCTTCTCGTTTACCTGCTGATCGTGGTGAACTTTCAGTCGTGGCTCGATCCTTTCATTATTTTGATGGCTTTGCCGGCGGCGCTCGCCGGAATCGTCTGGATATTGTTCGTCACGGGAACGACGGTGAGCGTTCCGGCGCTGACGGGCGCGATCATGTGCATGGGCGTGGCAACGTCCAACAGCATTCTAGTCATTAGTTTTTCGAAGGAAAGGTTGGAAGAAGGCGAGGATCCCGGCGAGGCGGCTCTGAACGCGGGCTTCACGCGATTCCGGCCGGTGCTCATGACGGCTCTCGCGATGATTATCGGAATGCTGCCCATGTCGCTCGGTCTTGGCGAAGGCGGAGAGCAGAACGCACCGCTGGGCCGCGCAGTGATCGGGGGCCTGCTGTTTGCGACGGTGGCAACGCTATTTTTTGTTCCGGTATTTTTCAGCTTTGTGCACAGCTGGCGGCAGAGCAGGTCAGCGGATGAAGCGGCATAGCATGTTCCGACGTCAAATGCAAAAGTGAAGCGCGAGTTGAAGTCGAAGAGGATGCATGACTCAAACGGAAGAAGCGGTGAGACAACCAGAGCGGGAAAACGGTAAAGCACCGCGCGAATCTGGAACAGCGCACGGAGTTTTAATCACGGTGATCGTGCTGGCGATCGTTGCTGCCGTTGTGATCGGCGGAATCGTCCCGCGTCTTCGTGCGAAGGAAGCACTGCAGAAGGAAACCTACGATCTCGCAGTGCCAACGGTAAACGTGACGCATCCCAAGCAGGGTGCGCCACAAACCGAAATCGTGCTGCCCGGAAACATGCAGGCATTCACGGAATCTCCGATCTACGCGAGGACGAGTGGCTACCTAAAGAAGTGGTACGTGGACATCGGCGGTCGCGTGAAGACCGGGCAGCTTCTTGCCGAGATCGAAACGCCGGAAGTGGATCAACAGCTGCAGCAAGCACGTTCACAATTGAATACTGCGAAGGCAAATTACAACCTCGCCCAAATCACCTCCAACCGCTATCAGGAATTGAAAAACACAGATTCAGTGGCACAGCAGGATGTAGATAACGCTCTCGGCTCCGAGCGTGCAAATGCCGCCACCGTATCGGCAGCCGAATACCAGGTGAAGTATCTCGAGCAGCTCGAATCGTTCCGCAAAATCTACGCGCCGTTTGACGGCATCATCACGGTGCGCAACACGGACGTGGGGCATTTGATCAACTCGGGCGCCGGAAGCGTTACGGCTGAGCTGTTTCACATCGCCGCGATTCACACGCTTCGCGTCTATATCAACGTGCCGCAGCAATTCTCTCCGGCAGCCAAGACCGGATTGTCCGCCAGCTTGACGCTGCAAGAATTTCCGGGGCGGCAATTCAAAGGCAGGCTTGTTCGCACGGCGAACGCGATCGATCTGGCTACGCGCACATTGCTCGTGGAAGTGGATGTTGACAATCCCACCGGCGAACTTCTCCCCGGCGCATACGCCGAGGTGCACCTTGCTGTCCCGTCCGGCGCGCCAACTTTTATTTTGCCGGTGAGCGCGCTGATTTTTCGAGCACAAGGATTGCAAGTGGGAGTGGTGAAAGACGGAAAGCGCGCGCAGCTTGCGAACATAATCCTGGGGCGCGATTTCGGAAGTGAAGTCGAAGTTGTATCCGGTCTCCAGGCGGATGACCAGGTGATCACTAATCCGCCGGACTCGTTGATATCGGGCGAGGAGGTTCGCGTGGGCCAGCCGCCCGCACAAAATCCCCAGAGCCACCGTCCTGAATCCGGAGGGCACCAGCAGTGAAGTGTTTCTCTCTCACGAAGTATCCCGGCGGACGCGCTTTCCTGCGACGCTTTCGAGTTGCGTCTCAGCTTGCCGCGCCGCTACTGCTCTTTGGCTGCACGGTAGGGCCCAATTACGTTCGTCCTCCGGCGGATGCTCCGGTTAGTTACAAAGAGCTCGGCGACTGGAAACCTGTCCAGCCGAGCGATCAACTCGGAAAGGGAGCCTGGTGGGGAGTTTACGAGGATCCGCAGCTGAATGCGCTCGAGGCGCAAATCGAAGTCTCGAACTTTAACCTGAAAGCACAACAGGAGAGATTTGAACAGGCGCGAGCAGCGATTCGAATCTCGAAGTCGAACTACTATCCGGAAATCACAGGTGGGGCGGCTGTCACGCAAAATCACGTTTCGTCAAACTCCCCGCTCTTTAAAACGGGAGCGTCGAAAACCAACTACTCCGACTACTCGATCTCGATTGATGCGTCCTGGGAACCCGACCTTTGGGGACGCGTCCGACGCACGGTGGAAGCGAGCCGCTCGGAAGCTCAGGCCACCGCCGCCGATGTTGCAAACGTAAGCCTGAGCCTGCATGCCGAGCTGGCGATGGATTATTTCCAGTTGCGCGGGCTGGATGCACAAGAAGATCTTCTGCAATCAACTGTTGTTGCTTACGAAAAAGCACTCGAACTCACGCAGAATCGTTACAAGGCCGGTCTGGCATCGGCGGTGGACGTTGCGCAAGCCGAGACGCAGCTTCGAACCACGCGCGCGCAAGCCATCGACGTCGGTGTGAACCGGGCCTCGTTCGAACACGCAATCGCAGTCTTGATCGGCAAATCGCCCGCACAATTCAGTCTGCCAAGCTCACCCTTACGCGCTGTGCCGCCCGCCATCCCGCCGGGGCTTCCTTCGGACTTGCTCGAGCGGAGGCCGGACATCGCCGCGTCCGAGCGCCGAATGCAGGAATCGAATGCGCAAATTGGCGTAGCAAAATCCGCCTATTATCCCCTGGTCACTCTGAATGGTTCGGGAGGATTCGAGAGCGGCGTGTTTACCACGCTTATTCAAGGCCCGTCTGGGCTGTGGTCCGTGGGCGCCAATGCCAGCGAGTACATTTTTGATGCCGGAAGACGCCACGCCGTGACGGAACAGGCGCAATCCGCATACCGGCAATCGATTGATACATACCGGCAAACAGTGCTGAGTGCATTCCAGGAAGTGGAAGACAATCTCGCAGCCCTTCGCATTCTCAACGATGAAGAAGTAGTGCAGCAATCCGCCGTGGCATCCGCCGAGCATTCGCTGGCGCTTTCGATCAATCGCTACAAGGGCGGTATTGTGAATTATCTCGAAGTGATCACGGCGCAAAATGCCGCGCTCGCGGACGAAGTAACCGAGGTGAGCATTCGAACACGCCGCATGCAGGCCAGCGTGTTGCTGGTGAAGGCGATCGGCGGCGGCTGGAACGTCTCGCAGATACCTCGCGTGTAGCGTCACACTCCCAGGCACCCACTCAATCGGGTCAGTCCGGCTCCTGCGTCACGATATGCACGTCGACTGCCGGTGCATCGCGCAGGAATCGATTGATCGCATTGAGAAACAACAATTTCCGAAAGCCTTCCACGGCGGTGCGCCCGAAGATTACCTGCGTGATGTGTTTTTCGCGGACGAACTGGGCAGTCGCATCAGCTACGTTGTCACCTTTTATTCGAACTGTCTTCGCGCCCAGGCTCTCAGCAAACTGCATGTTGGCGGCCAGCAATTTCTGATCCTGCTCGCTGGAAGTGCCATGGTCGATATCGATGTGCACTGCGTAGAGGTCGGCATCCATCCGGCGCGCCATGCGCGCCGCTCTGGCCACCAGATATTGGGCTTTCGGATTGGGGCTGATCAACACCGCGATTCGCTCGCGAACCGCCCAGCTTTCCCGGATATCTTTCTCCACCATGTAGGATTCAAGGCTTCGATCCACTTGCTCGGCTACCTGACGTAGCGCTAGCTCGCGCAGCGCGATCAGATTTCCGCGGCGGAAGAAATTCTTGAGCGCCTGTTCCACCTTGTCGCGGTTGTACACATCGCCGCGCTTCATCCGGTTTTGCAGCGCTTCGGGCGTCAAATCCACCATCACCGTTTCGTCTGCCACCTGCAACACCCAATCCGGCACGGTTTCGCGTACGCCCACACCTGTGATCGCGCGAACAGTTGGCGCGATGCTTTCGATGTGCTGAATGTTGACGGTAGAAATTACGTCGATCTTCACTTCGAGAAGTTCGAGCACGTCTTCGTATCGTTTGCGATGTTTGCTGCCGGGGATATTCGTGTGCGCGAGTTCGTCTACCAGTACCACCGTCGGGCGGCGCGCCAGAATTCCGTCCGTATCCATTTCTTCGAACAGCGTGCCTTTATAGTCGATCTTCTTGCGCGGAACGGTTTCCAGCTGCTCGGCAAGTTCGATGATTCCTTTGCGTCCGTGATTTTCGACGATTCCAATCACCACATCTTCGCCGCGAGTTTTCCGGCGGATGGCTTCGCTCAGCATCCCGTAGGTTTTTCCGACGCCCGGCGCGTAGCCGAGAAAAAGTTTCAGCGAGCCTTTGGCTTTTTCAGGGGGGTTCGACTCCGCCAGCCATTGTTCGGGCGTCTTAGGCATGCCGGGTATTCTCTTTTACGGGCGCATAGAAAGCTACGATAGAATGTCGCGATGCGCGAAAATTCCGTTAGCCGTGCGCTTCAATTTTCCGCCGCTTTCGGTATCGTGCTCGGGATCACCATTTTTTACCGCAAGGTGCTCCCCGTCAATGCCACCACCGTCGCGCTTACTTTCCTGCTTGCCATTTTAGCGGTGTCCACTTTTTGGGGTATCGCCGTGTCGGTTTTCATGTCCATCGCGGCGATGCTCGCGTTCAATTATTACTTTCTTCCTCCTATAGGTACTTTAACGATCGCCGATCCTCAGAATTGGGTGGCGCTTTTCGCGTTCCTTGTGGTTTCCGTGCTGGCCAGCCAGCTCTCCAATCGCGCGCGCAGGCAGTCTGAGGATCTTTCGGCTCGCCGGCGCGAGGTGGAACGGCTCTATTCGTTCAGCCGCGGTTTGCTCGAGTCTGGCAACGTGATTCAGTTGCTGAATCGAATTCCCGCCCAAATTGTGGATACATTTGAGGTGGGCGCGGCGGCTCTGTTCCTTGCCGATAAGCAGAAGGTCTATCGCTCCGGTCCCGTGATGCCGCTGCTTGACTTGGAAAGTCTCAAAGCAATCGTTGCACGCGAAGAGCCCGTGATTGACGTGGCCAACAGCATCTGCTTCGTGCCGGTGCGCATGGGCGTGCGTCCCATCGGAAGCCTGGGGATTTCAGGCACGATTTTGTCGCGGCAGACTCTCGAAGCGATTGGCACTTTGATAGCAGTGGCGATGGAGCGAGCTCGCGCCGTGGAACAGCTCGGCCAGACGGAAGCGGCGCGCGAAGGCGAGCGGCTGCGAACGGCGTTGCTCGACTCCGTCACCCATGCGCTTCGCACACCGCTCACGTCTATCAAAGCGTCGGTGACGAATTTGCTTTCGAACCCCGCGCTGAGTGATGAGCAACGAAGCGAGCTCCTTACTATCATCAATGAGGAGAGCGACCGCCTGAACCGGCTCGTTGGCGAAGCCGCGGAGATGGCCCAGTTGGATGCCGGAGAAGTGGTCTTGAAGCTCGAGCCACGCCCGTTATCGGATGTTATCGACGCCGCCTTAGCGCAAACGAAAAGCGTGCTTGGCAATCGGTGCGTCGAGCTGCGCGTGCCTGGGGAATTGCCGCGCGTGCGAGTCGATCTGGCGCGCGCACGCGAAGCTCTTACCCACCTGCTCGAAAATGCGAACCAGTATTCGCCTCCCAATGAGCCGATCACGATTACCGCCGAACAGAACGGCGACTTTGTGATTACCAGCGTGGCGGACCGAGGCGCGGGCATCGATGATCCGGAGCAGAATCTGATCTTCGAGAAGTTTTATCGCGGCCGCGACCAGCGCTATCGCGTGGAAGGCACGGGCATGGGCTTGCCGATCGCCAAGGCAATCGTCGAAGCGCACGGCGGCACGATGAGCCTCACCAGCCAGCGCGGCCACGGTTCCGTTTTCTCCTTTACGCTTCCGATCGATCGCAACCGCGTTGTAGCCGGCACATGACCTCCCCAACGATCTTGATCGTGGATGATCAGCCGCAGATCCGCCGCGTGATGCGCACCACGCTCACCTCGCAGGGATACAGTGTGATCGAGGCGAAGTCCGGCGAGGAAGCCCTGGAAAAGTTTCGCAGCGAGCGTGCCGACCTGATTCTCCTCGACGTGAATATGCCCGGAATGTCCGGCCTCGAAACCTGTCGCGCCATCCGGCGCACCATCGATGTGCCCATCATCATGCTCACCGTTCGCAACACGGAAAAAGACAAAGTGCAGGCGCTCGATGCCGGCGCCGACGACTACGTGGTGAAGCCTTTTGGCGCCGACGAATTGATGGCGCGCATCCGGGCGGCCCTTCGCCGCGTTGCGACGGCCGAAAACACTCCAGCGTTTCGCTCGGATGACCTGGTGATTGATTTCGCGAAGCGAAACGTAACAGTGAAGGGAATTGCGATTCGCCTCACGCCGAAGGAATTTGAACTGCTGCGCCAGCTTGTCTCCAATCAAGGAGTATCGCTCAGCCATCGCCGGCTTCTGCAGGCCGTCTGGGGCCCCGATTATGGCGACGAAACCGAATATCTGCGCGTTTTTATCAATCAGCTGCGAAAAAAAATCGAGCCGGATCCCCGCCATCCGCGCTATATCCACACCGATCCGTGGATCGGCTATCGCTTCGAGCCCTCACCCGGAAAAACTCGCGGCTCCCACACGGGAAAATAGTTACGCACTCCGGCGCGAGCCGAGCTGCGGCCCCGGATGCGTCGTATCCAGGTCGAGGTTGAGTTCGAGCACGTTCACGCGCGGCTCGCCAAGAAATCCAAGCTCCCGCTGTTCGGTGTGTTTCGCTACCAGCGCGCGCACATCGCTTTCCTTCATCCCTCGTTCGCGCGCCACGCGCGCCACTTGAAATTCCGCCGCTGCGGGAGAAATGTGCGGGTCGAGCCCCGAGCCTGACGCAGTCGCCAGGTCCGCCGGAATCGGTGCGCCCGGATTTTGCGCCGAAAGCGATTGCACGCTGCCCGCAACGCGATCCGCCAGTCCCTTGTTCGTCGGCCCCAGATTCGATCCCCCCGAAGCCATAGGATCGTATCCTGCAGGCCCAGCAGCGGACGGCCTCGAATGAAAATATCCCGCCGACGTAAACGGCTGCCCAATCAGCTTCGAACCCACCACGCTTCCCTCAGCCCGCTGAATAAGTTCGCCATTCGCCTGCCGCGGGTAAAGCAACTGCGCGAGTCCAGTCACCGCCAGCGGATAGATAATCCCCAAAAGCACCGTTGTAGCCAGCGTCATCCAAATCGAAATCATAAAATTTCGCTTCATGGTTTCCTCATGCCCAACCAATGCTCGTAATGATCATGTCGATCAATTTAATTCCGATAAATGGCGCGACGATTCCTCCAAATCCATAAATCAAAAGATTGCGCCGCAACAACGCCTCCGCGCCCAGTGGCCTGTACCGCACGCCGCGCAACGCCAGCGGCACCAGCGCGATGATAATCAATGCGTTGAAAATCACAGCCGACAGCACCGCCGAATGCGGCGTCCTTAAGTGCATGATGTTGAGCAGCTCGAGCTGCGGGAACGCCGCTGCAAACATCGCCGGAATAATCGCGAAATATTTCGCCACGTCGTTCGCCACCGAAAATGTGGTCAACGACCCGCGCGTAATCAACAGCTGCTTTCCAATCTCGACGATCTCAATGAGCTTCGTTGGATTTGAATCCAGATCAACCATGTTGCCGGCTTCTTTCGCCGCCTGCGTGCCGGCATTCATCGCCACGCCCACGTCCGCCTGTGCCAGCGCTGGCGCGTCGTTCGTTCCATCGCCCGTCATCGCCACGAGTTTCCCCTTGGCCTGCTCCCGGCGAATCAACGCGAGCTTGTCTTCGGGCTTCGCTTGCGCCAGAAAATCATCCACGCCTGCTTCGCGCGCAATCGCAGCAGCCGTCAAAGGATTGTCACCTGTGATCATCACGGTCCGAATGCCCATCGCGCGCAGTTGATCGAAACGCTCGCGCATCCCTCCCTTCACGATGTCCTTCAGATAAATCGTTCCCAGCACGCGCCGATCCTCCGCCACTAACAGGGGTGTTCCTCCCGCGCTGGCGATCGCCTTCACCGCATCTTCCACTTCTGCCGGCACGCGATTCCCTCCGTCCGCCGCGTAACGTACGATCGCGTCAAACGCGCCCTTCCGAATTTCGCGCCCGTCGAGATCGACGCCGGACATGCGAGTGGTCGCAGAAAACGGAATGAAATTCGCAGCCACCGACGCCAGCTCCCGCCCGCGCAATCCGTATTTCTCCTTCGCCAGCACCACGATCGACCGGCCCTCCGGCGTCTCGTCCGCCAGCGAGGCAAGCTGCGCCGCATCCGCCAAATCTCCTTCTGCGACGCCGGGCGCGGCAATGAATTCCGTCGCGCGCCGGTTGCCCAAAGTAATCGTTCCCGTCTTGTCGAGCAGCAGCGTATCCACATCCCCCGCCGCTTCCACCGCGCGTCCCGACATCGCCAGCACGTTTCGCTGCACCACGCGATCCATCCCAGCAATGCCGATGGCGGAAAGCAATCCGCCAATCGTCGTCGGGATCAGGCACACCAGCAGCGAGATCAGCACATAAATCGATTGCGGCGCACCGGAGTAAATCGCCATCGGCTGCAAAGTCACAACCGCGAGAAGAAAAATAATCGTCAGTCCGGCCAGCAAAATATTCAGCGCAATCTCGTTCGGTGTTTTCTGCCGCTCGGCCCCTTCCACCAGCTTGATCATCCGGTCGAGAAATGTCTCGCCTGGATTCGAAGTGATTTTCACCGTGATTTCATCGGACAGCACCCGCGTCCCGCCCGTCACCGCGCACCGGTCCCCGCCCGATTCGCGAATCACCGGCGCCGATTCTCCTGTGATCGCCGATTCATCCACCGACGCCACGCCCACCACCACTTCGCCGTCGCCGGGAATGAATTCGCCGGCTCTCACCACCACCACATCCTCCGCGCGCAATTTCGATCCCGGCACATCTTCAAACGTGCCGTCCGCTTTCATCCGCCGCGCATGCGTCTCCGAACGCGCCTTGCGCAGCGTTTCCGCCTGCGCTTTCCCGCGGCCCTCCGCCATCGCTTCTGCGAAATTCGCAAAAAGCACGGTGAACCACAGCCACAGCGTGATTTGCAGCGCGAATCCGAATTCATTCGAGTGGTGAGGAATTTCGCGCAGCAAATCCACCGTCGTCACCACCGCGCCTACTTCCACCACAAACATCACCGGATTCTTCATCAGCGTGCGCGGATTCAGTTTCTTCACCGAATCGCACAACGCCCCGCTCACAATCCCGCCGCTCCACAGCGATTTCTTCGTTCTCTTCGGGCTATCGCTCCCCGCGCCGGGTACCTTGATCGCTTCAGGAGTCATCGTCATCCCCGCACTCATCGCCTATCCTCCGAATACTTTTCCCGCATGCAGCAGCAAGTGCTCCAGAATCGGCCCCAGGCTCAACGCCGGAAAGAACGTCAGCGCCCCTACGATCAAAATCACGGAAACCAGGAGCGTTGCGAAAAGCGGCGTGGTCACAGGAAACGTGCCGGCCGTCTCCGGCGCGATTTTCTTCTTGGCCAGGTTGCCGGCAATCGCCAGAACCGGAAGCACCATAAAAAACCGTCCAAACAACATGTCAAGAGCCATCGTCACGTTGTACCAGAGCGTATTCGCGCTAAGGCCCGCAAACGCCGAACCGTTGTTCGCTGCTCCGGATGTGTACGCGTACAGAATCTGCGACAGCCCGTGTGGCCCCGGATTTGTAATCCCGGCTTTTCCATTGGCTGTCACGGAGCCCACCGCCGTGAAACTCAAAATCAGCAGCGAAAAAATCAGAACGGCCAGCATCGCCATCTTCACGTCATATGCTTCGATTTTCTTTCCGAGATATTCCGGCGTCCGGCCCACCATCAGCCCTGCGATGAACACCGTCAGAATGATGAACACCACAATCCCGTAAAGACCCGCCCCGACTCCGCCAAACACGATCTCGCCAAGCATCATGTTGACCATCGGAATCATCCCGCCGAGTGGCGTAAACGAATCATGCACGCCATTTACCGCGCCGCAGCTCGCATCCGTCGTAATCGTTGCAAAGAGCGCTGAGTCGGCGATTCCAAACCGCACCTCCTTGCCCTCCATGTTTCCGCCCGGCTGCGTGGCGCTCACGTGCTGGTCAACACCGTGCAATTCGGGATTGCCTCGCGCTTCAGCTCTGTAGGCGAAAAACACTCCGGCGAGAAAAAGCGCCGCCATCGCTCCCCACACCGCCCACCCGTGCTTCTGCGAACCGGTCATTTGTCCCAGCGTGTACGTCAATCCCGATCCAATCGCGAAAATCAGCAGCATCTGAACGAAGTTTGTCAGCGGAGTCGGATTCTCGAAGGGGTGTGCGCTGTTGGCGTTGAAAAAGCCGCCGCCATTCGTGCCGAACACCTTGATCGCTTCCTGCGAAGCCACCGGCCCGAGTGTGATGGATTGCTCGGTCACGTGCTGCGTGGTCGTTCTTCCATCGCTGCCCGTCACCTGTGCGGTCTGTGGATCCACCAGCTTCGCGGTCACATAAGGCTTCAGGCTCTGCACCGTGCCCTGCGAAACAAGGAAGAGAGCCGCCACCACGCACGCCGGCAGCAGCACCCACAAAATCGTCCGGGTCAGATCGACCCAGAAATTTCCAATTGTTTGCATCTCCTTCCGCGCGATTCCGCGAATTACCGCAATCGCCAGCGCAATCCCCGTCGCTGCCGAAAGGAAGTTGTGATACGCCAGCCCGGCCATCTGCGTGAAATAGCTCATCGTCGATTCGCCGGAATACACTTGCCAGTTTGTATTGGTGGTGAACGAGGCCGCCGTGTTGAATGCCAGATCGGGCGCCACCGCTCCCAAGTGTTGGGGGTTCCAGGGAAGCCACTGCTGCACCCGCATAATCACGTAAAGCAGGATCATCGAGACCACGCTCAACAGCAGCATGGCCGTCGCATACTCTGTCCAGCGCATCTCGTGCGTCTCGTCCACGCCTGTCATGCGATACAGCAGACGCTCCACGGGCCGCAGCATCGGATCCATAAACGTCTTCTCGCTGCTGAACACGCGCGCCATGTACACGCCCAGTGGCTTCGTGATCGCCAGCAGCAAAATAAAATACACGCCGATTTGAAACCATCCGTTCGCTGTCATTGCTAGAACCTTTCCGGCCACAAAAGCGCCGCCAGCAGATACACCAGCAGCGCAGTGGAGATTCCCAAGAGCAAAATGTTACCAAGCATCTCCGTCGCTCCTTACTTCAACCGCTCGCAAGCCCATACGTACACGATCGTCAAAACGAAAAATCCGCCCGTACAAATAAAAAACGCTATGTCTCGCATAAAAATCTCCCTAGAACTTCACCATGATCGACATATCGATGAATGATTCGTTCCGGCGAAGGTCGGGAAACCAGACAGTTGATCCGATCGCGCTACAAGCCGTTTGTGCCTCAGGCAGGCTCGTCGCTCCCGACGTAACTCCGCTTTGGCAGACAAACTGCGTCGGGAAACCGGTGTTGCCGCCGGGAGGAGTGATTCCTCCGCGCCCGGTCCAGTACGGAACGTTCGCGTGGCGGTAGTCATACTCCCAGCGGAACGTGATGTACTGCTTGGGCATATAGTCAAATGTGATGGAGGAGTCCCACGCCTTGAACGGATCACCAGGATTCTCTGTGAAATATGGAGAATTCGTCGAGGCAGTAACGGCGGTTTCGCCATTGATGGGCGGCAGCAGAACCAGATACCGTCCCGGATTGTTGATCTTTCCGCCGCCGACCGTTAGGCCGAACAAGTCTCGATGGAACCAGAATCGGTTGTACAACATGAATCCCAAGAAGCTCTGTTTTGGTCCCCCTGCTTTGTTGCCATAGCAGCTCACACCGCCTCCGTACTCACATCCAGCGTCGGCTGTTAGTGAAAATGCCATCTTGTCCAGAGTGCTGTCGGGTCGATCGAAATATTTCACCTCTATGCTGTCGTCGGTGTGAATCCTCCTGCGATTGGGTATGAAGAGATCGTCCCGCCCCAGTCCGTAGTTGTTGGAGATGATGTTGATCCATGGCCTCGGGGTCCACTTGATCTGTCCGCCAAGGCCGGGCCTGTGATTGGCGGAGAAGTACGCCTGCCATCCGTTGATGAACCAAGGCTCGATCTTCAGATGGGCCGTCGGGAAAATCTGTACACGCACGCCGTTGAAAAACCATGGCGTGTTGGAGGATACGTAAGAGGGCTGGTAGGCCCAATTGTCGAAGTTGTAGTAACTGAACAGGCCAATGTATGAAAGAAAGATTCCTGCATCCACGTTCACGCCGTGCAATACATCAAAGTGGTATCCGCCGTACGCTTCGGAAACATAGCGATAGGCGCTGACGACATCCCACTGCCCGTGACCTGGACTGGGGTCATTTCGCGGAGTGGTCGCAGAATACATGCCGAACTGCGTCATCAACCGCGCGCGGACGTTGTCGTAGTGAAAGTCGCCGCCCACTCCGAACTGTTCCAGATGCACTTCACTGGAGCGAAAGAGTTCGCTCGATCCTCCGATCGAATGGTCGATCGGATGATTGAAATCAACTACGTAATTCATATCGGCTCGGATTTCAGGCGTGAAGAATTTCGTGTCCCAAAAGATTTCCTTCGTGCGCGGATTCCCGTTCAGCCACGTCCAATCGGCATCCGAGAATGGCTGCTTCTGCTCTGGAATGATGGGTGCGGTTTGTTTGGTAACCACCGCTGCTTCTTGAGCGGGCGAAATGTCGGCGGCACGGGAGTCCCCGGAGGGGCTAAGCGAAGAGCTTTCCGGGTTCGCGGCGTTTCGATCTGCTGTTTTTAGCGGAAATGCCGCGGACACGAATCCGGGCCTGTCCGCCGGAGCCTGTGCTGTCTTCTGCGCCTTCAATTCAGCCTCTAGTTCATCGATGCGGTGGCGCATCGCCTCCAGTTCCTTCAGGATTTCAGGCGATGCCTGCTGATTGGCGGCGCTCGGGTGCTGGTTCGCTGTCCCCGATGTCTGCGCAAAACAGGGTAGCGGCGCGAGAATGAAAACAGAACACGCGATAGCTCGCCAGTTGCTCTGCATCAGAAATTTCGACATGAATTTTCTCCCCTCTTTCAACTTCCTCTGAAATTGAGAATGGTTTTGAAAACGGGCTAACGTTGGTTTAGTGCAACCACTTTGCGAATGAATTCAGTAGTTCGATTCCAGCAAAGAGTGATAGCAGTCCCGCTATCGAAAAACTGATGCCCAGCATCGTCTCTCGATGGGAGGCTGCTTCTCTTCGCGAACTTTGTGAATCATCCGTGCGACGCTTCGATGTCAACCAGGAGACGGAAGAGTCTGTCCCTTTTGGGGGTCGAGAGCCGATGTGAAGCAAATGTTCCGGCAAGTGTTTCCTGCGCTCGCCTTCCTGCTTCTGTTCTCGTTGCAACTGCACCAGCACGTATATGTAGAACCCGCATACTGAAACACAGCTGATAACAAAGACGACAGCCAGCATCTTGCACCTACCTCATCCTCTCTGGCGGCACCCAGAACCGAGGCCAGCTTAAGGCTCCCCGCATCAGGAAGGCATAAGGGGCGCATAAAGATTTCATAAGGATTTCGGTAGCATAGGCATTCCTGCCTGTGCCCAATTCCCAACCATCTCCCACACGCCATCCAGCGACCCATTGAACGAAGCCTCTCCCGCACGCCATCAAGGCCCCCCTGATCAAAGCCGCTTTACTGCCTTTCGCGTCGCTTCACGGTTACGGCTCTAGACCCGACACAAGATCTCAACTCCTACCAGTCTTTACACGCAAACTCTTCGAACAAATCCTCCCCACCGTGCTAGCCTGTTTTTAGGAGTGATTTTCGACGAAAGCGATCGCATCTAATACTAGGGGTAAGGCGAAAGCCGGGCGAAAAATGCCCGCCGCCACAGGAACCTGCTTTCGGCGGCAAATATAAATACACGGTTCCGCGATTAAAACGCCGCGTAACAAGCGTATTAGCAATAACATACGAGATCTAACGCCCCCCAAAGAACCAAATTCAAGAGGCAAAAATGGCGACGCGACAGCGAGTGGTGATTCTGGGCGGCGGCTTTGGCGGCTTGAGCGCCGCGCAAAAACTCAAGCACGCCCCGGTCGATGTCACATTGATCGACCGCTGCAACTTCCACTTATTTCAACCGCTCCTCTATCAAGTCGCCACGGGTTCTCTCTCGCCCGCGAATATCAGCGGGCCGTTGCGCCAAGTGCTGAAGCACAACAAAAACACCACGGTGGTTCTCGGCGAAGCGGTTGACATCGATCCGCAGAAGCATCAAGTGATCTTGAGCGATGGCGCGATTGGCTATGACACGCTCATCGTTGCCACCGGCTCGAGCCATCAATATTTCGGTCATGACGAATGGGAGAAATTCGCGCCGGGGCTGAAAACGATTGAAGACGCCACGGACATGCGCTCGCGAATTCTGCTGGCTTTCGAAGCGGCTGAGCGCGAAACAGATCCCGAGAAGCTGAAAGAATGGATGACGTTTGTGATTGTCGGCGCCGGTCCGACGGGAGCTGAGCTGGCGGGCGCGCTCGGCGAAATCGCGAACGATACTCTGAAACACGATTTTCGCCGCATCAATCCAACCGAAGCGCAAATCATTCTGGTAGAAGGAACGGATCGAGTTCTGCCCACATATCCGCCGAAACTTTCCGAAGCCGCGCGCAAAATGCTGGAGCGGCTCAAGGTGACGGTTCGCACCGGCGCGATGGTGACGGACGTTAAGGCGCACTCGGTGACAATCAAATCCGGAGACCACTCCGAAATTATTCCTACGCGCACAATTCTCTGGGCCGCGGGAGTGCTCGCGTCTCCACTCGGCCTAGCGCTCGCCAAAAGACTAGGCGTGAAGACAGACCGAGCCGGACGCGTGATCGTAGATCCGGATATGACCATACCGGGCCATCCTGAAATTTTTGTGATTGGCGACCTTTCGAGTTTCACTCATCAGACCGGGAAGCCGCTGCCTGGCGTTGCGCAACCGGCAATCCAACAGGGGCGCTACGTTGCGAAAGTGATCGAGCGAAGATTGCGCGGCGAGAAAATGCCGCCGTTCCGTTATTTCGACAAAGGAAATCTTGCGACGATCGGCCGGGGTGCGGCAGTGGCTGATTTGAATTTCATGACTCTTGCAGGTTTGCCCGCATGGCTGGTCTGGATTTTTATCCACTTGATGTACATCGTCGAATTTCAGAACCGGTTGCTCGTCTTCCTGCAGTGGATGTGGCTCTACGTCACGTTTGATCGCTCCGCCAGGCTGATCACCGGAAAGAATTTATTGCCGCTGGATTTGTGATGCCCAAAATTGCCGATGTGGCAGTCACCGCAAGCCTGCACGCGAAGCCCGGTAGCAGGCGTGCTTGGCTCATCCGTCCGTAGCGAATGGGAAGAAGCTCCGGCAGGCGTCCCTCATCGGCGCGTTCCAGCAGTTCGATGGGATCAGGCCGGTTGGGCGTCGGTTTCCACTTTCCTTGCGATTTTCTGGACACGCGATCGCGGAGCGTTTTGCCTGCGGCGATACGTTCTTCGATAGAGGGATGAAGCTTGGTGAGCTTAGTTACCATTCTAGCTTTTCAGTTCGCAATTATCACCAAATCTGCGTAGTCAATACGTGCAGATTGTTTGCCAAAGGTATTCTCCGCTCGCGGTGCCGCACAGGTCAACCGGCTCTCTTTGAAATTTGGTGTCCGTCGCTTCTCACCGCACATTCGCAACGAATACTTGAACGGAGCGGTTTAGGCGCGTAATACAATTTCGAGATTAGGCGGATCCGTGCGGAATGCTCAAAAAACGATTCTAGCAATCCTGGCGGCGCTGACTTTGGCAGCGCTGGCCGCGGTCATTTTCACATGGCAGTGGGCAGATTATCGCGCCCGGCTGCGCGCCATACGGTCCAACGTGAGGCACCAAGAGAGTTTGGTTGACACCCGGGCTCTCGATACTGCCGAGCAGTTATCGCAGCTAGCCGAGTCTCGACGAGAAAAGGGGTATGCGCAGGAAGCCTTGCGGCTGGCCGATTATTCCGTCGACGCAGCCTTCACGGCGGCGCTGCAAGACGCCGCGCAAAATCCGGCGCCCCTGACGGCGTCAGACGAAGCAAATCACCGAGCGTCTGAAGGCGGCAGAAGTAACTGTAACGGCCAGCCAGGCGCGCGTTGCGCAATTGACCCAGCAGATTGCCAAAGCGAACGAGAAAACGAAGGAGAACCTTCAACAACAGCTCAGTCTGGCGCAAGCGCAGCTGGAACTGGATCAGGACGAATTAGACGATGCGCATCAGGACCTGATCCGCGCGGGCGGAGACAAACAAGCCACAATTCAGAATTTGCGGGATCAGCACGAAGCCTCACAGAAAGCTGCTGCGGCACAAGCCAACGCCGGCACGCCGGCCGGTACGACTCCCTCCATCGAGCTGACCACATCGCGCAGCCTCGTTGCGCAGGTGGAAGCGTGGCTTTCCTTCCATTCGAAACAGAATCTGCTTCGCCAGGCACAGCAGAACGCGTTCGATCGTCAATCAAAACTGGCCGTAGAACACGACGCGCTCGAGAAGGCACTAAGCGAAGAGAAGGTGCAGAAGAAAATCATCAGCAAGCAATCGAAGATGGTGCCGAAAGCGGGCGGGACGCAGAATGCAGTTACGCCGGTCGTCGCAGGAACAACCAACGGCACTCCCGCGAATGAGACAACGGGAGCGAGTGCGGGCGGGCCGAACAGCCAAGACGCAGCTTTGTCGTTCCTGAAAGATCTTACGGTGGATCAGAAGAACCTGACGCACCTAGTCAAGCGGATTGAGACCGAGCAGGAACTAGCGATGCTTTACGGAAATTGGATCGACTACGTAACGGTCCGTAAGCGCGCCTACGTGCACGGCATGTTTCTGGCGGCATTCTGGATTCTGGTGATCGGCCTCTTCGTGTTTGGCGCCAACGTGGGCGCGCAGCGGTTTTTTTCCGATCTGTCACCAGAGCAGCGCCAACTTCAGACGATGCGGACGGTGGTCTTGTTTGCAGTGCAGGCGCTCGGAATCGTCCTAATCCTTCTCGTCATCTTCGGGAAGCCCAGCAATTTCGCGACGGTGGTGGCCCTGGCAGGCGCCGGGCTTACAGTGGCTCTGAAGGATTTCATTGTGGGCTTCTTCGGGTGGTTTGTATTGATGGGCCGGGACGGCATTCGTCCTGGAGACTGGGTGGAAATCAACGGCGTGGGAGGAGAAGTGCTCGAGGTGGGCTTGTTCCACACCGTGCTGCTGGAGACGGGAAGCTGGACTGACGCAGCCCATCCCACCGGACGGAAAATTACGTTCGTGAACAGCTTCGCAATCGAGGGCCACTACATCAACTTTTCAACTTCCGGGCAGTGGCTTTGGGATGAGGTGCAGGTGCAGGCTCCCAGTGGATCCGACCCGTATCCGATTGCCGAAGAGATCCAGAAGATCGTGGCAGAGATTACTGTAACGAAGGAGAGCGTTCCAAACTCCGGACTACCTGGAGTGGCATTTCCCAACGCGAAAGGGAGCGCCTCCACGGCACCTTCCGTCAGCGTCCGGCTGGAGGGTAGCGGCGTGACGATTTCGGTGCGTTACCTGACCCGCGCGAGCGAACGCCAAGAAGTTCGCGCGCGTTTATACCGGGCTCTGATCGAATTGTTGAGGCAGGAAACTTCGATCCGCGCCAGGGTTTGAGAGACGAGTCGTCGCGTCACGATTTTGCTCGTCCGATACGAGTCTCAGGGCGCCGGCCTACGTGGCAGTCTCTAGAAGAGCATGAACGTGTGGTAGCCGATTTCTCCGAGAATCGCGCCGATTGCCGCGCCCACGAGGACGTCACTCAAGAAATGCATGCCAAGGATGATCCTCGAAGCGGCAATCAACATGGCAACGGTGAGCAAGGTTCCCAAAAGCTCAGGATAGAAAAGCCCGATGGTAATGGCCACAGCAAAGGCTGTGATCGAATGTCCTGACGGAAACGAGTATTTGTCCGGCGGCAGAATTGAGGCCCAGCAGTGCGGCTCGATTTCGCAAGGGCGCTTGCGGTGGCTGGCGTGTTTGAGACTGCGAAAGATGAAAATCCCAGCCACGGCAGCCGACGAAGCGGCGCCTATGGCGGCAAAACGATGCGGTCCGCCGAAGACAACCAGGATCAAGCCCAGGGCGTACCAAAGCCAGCCGTCGCCGCCGCGCGTGGCGACGATCATCAGGATTCGAAACCAGCGCGGTGCGCGCCAGCGATGGACGCGGCGCATCAGGCGGTGATCATTGGATTGAATCTGGTTCCAGACAGATTGTGCGACGGTCATACCCATTCCTCCAGCGCCGGTTGTGGCAGAGAGATCCAGCGAGGGCGTGGGCGAGATTTCGGTTCGCCGAGGACTTCAGCAGCCCAGCGGCGGCTGAATTGCCGTTCCTCGAAATAGTTGAGCCACGTGAATGTCGGGAGCAGCACTCCGAGAGGCGCGAGGAGAGCGGTCCAGGATTTTTCGCGCATCATCTCGCCGGCAATCAGAAAGCAATCGCGCGTCAGCTTGGCGAAAGAGCCGGATTCACCGGCAACCTTGCCCATGCCGCCGCGCAGTCCGTCAAAGAACTCTTCTTTGCTTCGCGCGGCCGGAACTTCCGTGTAAGCCGTGCCCGCGGACGGCAATGCATGCGCGTCGCTTCCACCGATTGCAATTTTCTCCCACTGCCGTGCCAAGGTTTGTGCATTCGCATTGGACCTTTCGAGCATGTGGCTATTGCGAGTCTCAATCGCCGGAAAGTATTCGCGAAACCAGACAAAGTCTTCGCGCTCGCGCGCTCCGGTGAGGTTGGAGAAGATGTGATTGATGCTGAACAGGAGGCGGCGCTCGGAAAGGTACATGAGCAATGCGACGAGATCGTTGCGGCGCTGCTGGAGATGAAGGTGCTGCCGCTCGGTAATGTCGTAAACGCCGACGTGAATTTGCGTGCCGCTGGGCATGCTGCAGGTGAGCTCTTCGCTCAAGAAAAAATTCGGCAAGCTGCGAAGTTTTTCGGCGCCTTCAATCGAATCATGATCGGTGAGAGTGAAAAGATTCATGCCGCGACGGCGCAGCAGTTCATAAACCTGGAGAGGATCGCTATAACTTTCGCGGCAAAATTTGGAAAGGAAAGGAGTGGTGCAAGCACCGGAGAAGTACGAGTGAACATGCATATCGCATCTCACGCTACCAGAATGAATCACGAGGGTTACACGCATGTGACAGTGACGCTAAACTTCTGAAAACACAGGGACTTAATCGTTTAGACACGAGAAACACTCTTTTAACTAAATTGTATTATGCAACGGACGTTGGACTGCGAGACTGCGCGTCGCATGTTGAGAATCGAGTTCGGATTTTTCGACGCCGGCGGCGGCCATCGTGCTGCTGCCACAGCACTTGACATCGCGATTCGCAGCCAACAGAGGCCGTGGGAAGTGCGCCTTACGAACCTACAGGAACTCCTGGATACGCTGGATATCCTGAAAAAATATGCGGGGATTCGCATCGAAGATTTTTACAACTGGATGTTGCGATCCGGTTACACGCTGGGGAGCACGCAACTGATGAAAGTGCTGCAGGCGGTGATGTGGGCGTATCACGGCCCGACGGTGCGAATGCTCGAAGCTCACTGGAAGGAAACTGAGCCGGACATGGTGGTTTCCTTTGTTCCGCACTTCAATCGCGCGTTGGGCGAAAGCTTTCGCCGTACATATCCGAAGCGGCCATTCATCACCGTGCTGACGGATCTAGCGGACTATCCGCCGCATTTCTGGATTGAGCGCCAGTCGCAATATTTTATCTGTGGCTCCAACCGGGCAGTGGCACAAGCTCGCAGCATGGGCCACGCAGACGATCATATTTTTCAGACGTCGGGAATGATTTTGCACCCACGTTTTTACGAACCACCGATTGAAGACAGGGTGGCGGAGCGAGAAAAGCTGGGATTGCGACCAGACTTGCCGACGGCCCTGGTGTTATTCGGCGGCTTCGGCTCGGGTGTGATACTGGAGATCGCGGAGCGGCTCGACCGGTCTGACCTGGAATTGCAGTTGATTTTCATCTGCGGAAAAAACGAAAAGCTGGCGAAGGCATTGCGCGAGCGAACTTCGCGGTTGCCACGGTTCGTCGAGGGATTCACGACTCGCGTGAATCAATATATGCAGACGGCGGATTTCTTTATCGGCAAGCCTGGGCCCGGCAGCGTAAGCGAAGCGCTGGCGATGCACCTGCCGGTAATAGTGGAGCGCAACGCGTGGACGCTGCCGCAGGAACGCTACAATGCCGATTGGATTCTGGAGAACGAAGTGGGCGAGGTGCTGCATAGTTTCAGGCAGATTGTGCCGGCGGTGGCGCGAATCATTGAGCCCGCGACGTTGATCCGCTACCGCGCGAATGCCACGGCGATGAAGAACCGAGCTGTGTTCGAGATCCCTGACATTCTTCAGACGATCTTCGATTGTTCCCATTCAAACGCGAAGGCGAAAGCGAAAGCACGCGGCGATGCGGTGATCGCGGGCTGAATTAATCTGTGGGAACCTAGCACGATTCTGCCATTCGTCGCGATTTACACGCTTGAGACGCGACTGCAACATATTTTGCATCGGCATCATGCGTGGATGGCTCAAGTGTGCCTGTAGCGCGCTCGGGCACGGCACGCCGTGCCCCTACTGTATCCAACTCGACCGCTTTCAGCTGTTGTGGCAACATAGAGAATTCAAGGCGTAAGTCACCGGGAGATCTTTCCAACATGGCACAAGCAACGTTCGCAGCAGGTTGTTTCTGGGGAGTAGAAGATGCGTTCCGCCACCTCAAGGGCGTGAACTCGACGACGGTAGGCTATACCGGCGGCACGATGAAGAACCCGAGCTATGAAAATGTCTGCACCGGCCGCACGGGACACGCGGAAGCGGTGGAAATCGACTACGACCCTGCACAAGTGACCTACGAACAGCTGCTGGGGATTTTCTGGGAAAGCCACGATCCGACCACGCTGAACCGCCAAGGACCGGACGTGGGCACGCAATACCGGTCAGAAATTTTCTTTCATGATGTTACGCAGGAACAGTCTGCGCGCGCCTCGAAGTCGCTATTGGAAAAGTCAGGCGTGTTCAAGCGGCCGATCGTGACGGTGATTGAGCCGGCTGCGGAGTTCTTCCGAGCAGAGGATTACCACCAGCAGTATTTTGAGAAACGCGGAATGAAATCCTGCCACCTGCCGTAGAACGGCGATTAACCGCGATCAGCGGTGTTCAGTTGATGCACTTCATCCGATGAGGGCTTTCGCAGAGTTCGGACCAGGCCAGCCAAGAGAGCAGCGCAGCGCCGCCGACGATTGCGATTACTTCACCTTTTGGCGACGACATGGCGCTCTTCGTAGTCCCACTACTGCCCTGGCTCGACTGAGAAGGCGAGGAAGGCTGCGCGGGCTGCTCTAACTCTGTGCTGATGCGATACGACTTTCCTTCGAGAATCGTGTGCACGTTACCGTTTTCTTCCACGATGAGATCACCGTGGTAAGCAGTAACGATCATTTCGATGCTGCTGTTGAGCGTCACTTGCCCGAAAGCCGGGTGGCCATCTACCGGATGGACAAAGCCGAGAGGAGTGTCGAGCCCGACCGGGTCGTTTGCCGGAGAAGAAAAGCCTACGGTTCCGTGCGAGACGACAACGTGAACCATGTCCTTGCCCTGCGACAAGGACGCTCCGCTTTCAGAAAGCAGGTAAACCTGGCTGCCGCCCACGCGAAGCCGCATGGTGCCGCCAGTTTCGGTGAAGACGCTGTCGCCGGGATAAACCGTGGAACCGATGGCCGCTTTTGTGGGACCCAGATGGGCTAATCCCTCGGCCTGAATGATCATGCCCAGCGGGCGGTCGTTTGCTGCGTTCGCTGGAGCTGCGTAGGCAGGCAGATTCAGCATTCCCGTCGCTAAGATAGCTATGAGACAAACACGCAACCAGACTCGCATAGCTTTACGTCCTCCGAGGCCCACTAGCCAATTTAGGCGGAGAAACGGGCGGTGTCAATAGGATATAGGATACAGGATCATCCGGATTCGAGGTGCTAACCCGAGATTGCCTGCCCTGCCGAATCCAGCCGCCAAAAAGGGGTTCGAGCGAGCTGCGTTGCTATGTTGACCATCTCCCGCCATGCTGCGGGGTTCTGCGTTAGAATGGCATTCGCTTGCCGGAGGAGTGCATGATTCACCGTTATGTGGCTCACAATGATCGGCTATCGGGTATCGAGGAAGTGCGGCTTTCGCCGGGGCAAGCGGGCCTGATCAGCGGCTGGGGAATTTTCACGACAATTCGAGTGTTCGAGGGGATACCCTTCGCGTTTGAGCGCCACTGGAAGCGTCTTGAGCGCGACGCGAATCGGACGCACATCCCATTCCCGTTTAAAGCAGAAAGAGTGAGGGCGCAGTTGGGAGAAGTATTGCGCGCGAATCAGGTGACGGAAGGCTGCGCGCGAATTTATGCAATTTATAACCAAGCGGGCTTTTGGCGCAGCGGTGAGGAACTTCCGCCCGTGGATTTGATTATCTATTCGGCGGATTTGCCGTCGTATAGCCAGCATGCGCGGCTGGGGGTGCGGGAACAGGGACGGCATGCCGCGTCGCCGCTGGCGGGAGTGAAGGTGACGTCGTGGTTGGTGAATGTATGGAGCCTGCAAGAGGCGCAGCGCGAGGGGTTCGATGAAGTGGTGATGTTGAATGAGCGTGGCGAAGTGGCGGAATGCACGGCGGCGAATATTTTTTGCGTGAAGGGCGGACGAGTGGCGACGCCTCCGCTGGATTCGGGATGCCTGGAAGGAGTTACTCGCGGGGTACTACTGGAGATCGGGGCGGCGGCGGGCGTTCCGGTGGAGGAAAAAACGCTTTCGCCGCAGAGTCTGTACGCGGCGGACGAGGTTTTCATTTCGTCGACGAACCGGAATCTTCTGCCTGTGAGCGAAATCGCGGGACGAAAAATTGGCGACGGGAATACGCCCGTGGTGGAAAGGCTAGAGGAGGTTTTTGAAGATTACGTTCGGAAATATCTTGATTCGCATGCGGCTTCGTCTAGCGCGCGGTGATTGTGGAAAGCGTGCGGCGAATATTTTCGCTGTATGATCGGGGAAGGTAAGCGATGAGCGATCTAGCCAGCAAGACATGTGTTCCGTGCAAAGGCGGAGTGCCGCCTCTGGCGGGTGAGGAACTTGACGGCCTTGCGAAGCAGGTGCCGGAGTGGAAGGTGGTGAATGGTCACCACATCGTGCGGAAATTTGCATTTCCGGATTTCCGGCAGGCACTCACGTTCGTCAACAGGGTGGGAGAAATTGCTGAAGAGCAGGGGCACCACCCGGATATTCTGCTGTCATGGGGAAAAGCGGAAGTTACCACTTGGACGCACAAAATCGACGGGCTCACCGAAAGCGACTTCATTCTTGCAGCGAAAATCGACCGGGTAAAGTAGCTATATTGAATGTCTTCCAATTTGCGACAAGCGTTCAGAAATAGTGCGCTCTTTCATTGGTACAAAAACCTCTCTGCGCCGGGCGAGTATGCCTGGTGGAAAATGCGGGGGTCGCCAGGAGTGAAGGCGCCTCATTTGACGAAGCAGCGCGCGATCGAAAGGTACGCGCGCGAGTATGGCCTGCACGTGCTGATCGAGACTGGCACCAACTACGGCCACATGATCTACGTGAATAAAGATCGGTTTCGGGAAATCTACTCGATCGAGCTCGATCCGTGGCGAGCGGAAAGCGCGCGCAGGAAATTCGCGAACCGGCCGAATATCCATGTGCTGGAAGGCGATAGTGGCACGGTGTTGCCCAAGGTGATTCCAGCGTTGAAGGAGCCGTGCCTCTTCTGGCTGGATGGCCACGACTTCGACATTTCGTCGCCGATCAAGCAGGAGCTGGACGCGATCTATAAGCAATCGCCCTACGATCATGTGCTCCTGATTGATGATGCGCGCTGGTTTGATGGGCGCACGGACTATCCGACGATGGAAGAGTTGCGGGGAAAGGTGTCGCGCGAGTATCCAGGCCGGACGGTGGAAGTCAGGGACGACATTATCCGAATTTACAAACCCAGAAAACCCGCCGGCTAGTTGGTCCATCCGGCCAGCGCTCTTCGGCTATCAAGGGCGTTTTGAATCAAACCTGTGCTCACTTTTATATAGCGGATGCGTCGAACCCGTTTGTTGACCATATATCGCAATACGTTATAGTATCCAGTCGCTCGCTATAGAGATGAAGTTTGGTTGGGGAGGGCATTTATGGGGCGTTCGCGCGAATCTGCTGAAACTCCGAAGCAGGAACCTTTGACTCCGGCGATGTTTCACGTCCTGCTGGCGCTTGCGGATGGGGAAAAGCACGGGTATGCGATTTTGAAAGAAGTGGCGCGGCGGACGGAAGGCAAAGTGCGCCTAAGTGCTGGAACGCTGTATGGAATCATCAAGCGCTTGAACGCGGAAGACTGGATTGTCGAATCAACGAAGCGCCCCGTTGCGGGATTGGATGATGAGCGGCGGCGCTATTACCGTCTGACGGAGGAAGGCCGGCGAGTGGCGGTGAATGAAGCCCGGCGTCTGGAAGAACTCGTCGCCATGGCGCGTAACAAAAACCTATTTCGCAAACCTGAACTGGCCTAGGGCAATCCCGGCTGACCCGATTCGCAGAGGAGGACCGCTCCGATGAACACAACATCTGTTCCGCTTTCGAAGCGAATGTTTCGAGCGTTATTGCGCGTTTTGCCGGCGGACTTCCGCTCTGACTATGGGCACGAAATGGAGCATGCATTCGACGACCAGGAGCGCGAGGCGCGTGACCGGTCGGGCGCGGTGGGAGTGGCGCGTGTATGGTGGGAAACGCTGACGGGGATTTTCACTACGGCTCCGCGCGAACATTGGGAGATGCTGCAGCAGGACGTGGGCTATGCCTTGCGCACGATGCGCAAGAATTTGGGATTCACGTCTCTTGCCGTGCTCACGCTGGCGCTGGGAATCGGAGCGAACACGGCGATATTCAGCGTAGTCCACGGAGTGCTGCTGAGGCCGCTTCCTTATCCGCAAGGACAGCAGCTTGTTTTCCTGCGCCAGCAGGCCCAGAAGGAGGGGATTGACGATACCGGATTTTCGGCGCGCGAAATTGACGATTATCGCCAGCAGAACCAGTCACTTTCCGGGTTGGTGGAATACCATGCGATGTCGTTCATTCTGTACGGGCATGGAGATCCCGATCGCGTGCTCACGGCGGTTGTCTCCGCAAATTACTTCGAGCTTTTCGGCGTGAATCCCTTGATGGGGAGAACCTTCTTACCGGACGACGACAAACTCGGCGCGCCGCCCGTTTTGCTCCTCAGTTACGAATACTGGAAAAAGAAGTTCGGATCCGATCCGGACATTGTGGGCAAGACGTTCGAGATGAACGACAAAGTTCATACGGTGGTGGGCGTGCTGCCGCCGGTTCCGCAATATCCTGCCGAGAGTGACGTGTACATGCCCACTTCCGCGTGCCCTTTTCGCTCTTCGAAACAAATGATCGACGACCGCGATATGCGAATGGTGGAAGCATTCGGGCGGCTGAAACCGGGCGTTTCGCTTTCGCAGGCAAGCGCCGACCTTGCGACCGTCGCAGCCAGGTTAAAATCCGAGTACCCGAAGTCTTATCCCGACAGCATGGGCTACTCCGTAAGACCGAACGCGCTGCGGGACGAGTTGACGCATGAAGCGCGGCCCACGCTTCTGGTGCTGCTGGCGGCCGCCGGTTTCGTGCTTCTGATTGCATGCGCCAATGTGGCGAATTTAACGCTCGCGCGGATGTCGCAACGCGAACGCGAATTGGCGGTTCGCACGGCCCTCGGGGCGGGGCGAAGCCGGCTTTTGCGTCAGCTTCTGACGGAAAGCTTTCTGCTGGCACTTCTTGGTGGCTTGTTGGGATTAGTGGCGGCGTATAGCAGTTTAAGCCTGCTCACTGAATTCGCCTCGCGCTTGACTCCACGCGCGCGGGAAATACGGATCGATTTCGGCGTGCTGGCATTCACGCTGATAGCAGCGCTCGGTACCAGCATCGTATTCGGCACGATCTCCGCGCTTTTTTCGCGAGTGAATCTCACGTCAGGTCTGAAGAAGGGAAGTACAGGTGCGGGCGCGGGGCAACAGAGGAACCGTATGCGCAGCGTACTGATTGTTTCGCAAATTGCTTTCTCTTTCGTGCTGCTGGTTGGCGCAGGGCTCATGCTGCGCAGCTTGTATAAGCTGCAGCAGGTGAATCCCGGATTCGTTACTCAGCGCGTCCTGGCCATGCGGACCACTCTTAGCTTTAGCAAGTACGCCAGCAACGAACAATTCGCGGAAATCGTGAAGAAGATGCTGGATCGAGTGCAGGCAGAGCCGGGTGTCGTGTCGGCGGCCGTATCGTCGGGCTACCCTTTGGAACCAGAGGTGATTTCGGCAGGCTCCAACGCGTTCTCCGGTCCGTTTAAGATCGAAGGACGAGATCTGGGCCCAGGAGAGGCTCCGCCGGTGGGAGGACAATTTTCGGTTTCTCCCGGCTATTTCCAAACGCTGGGGATTCCTCTGAAACAGGGCCGGGACTTTGCGGAGACGGACAGTCCGAAGAGCGAACTGGTGGTGATTATCAACGAAGCCATGAAGCGACAGTTCTGGCCAAATGAAGATCCAGTCGGGAAGCGTGTTTCAGGCGACAACGGCGAGCATTGGGCCACGATTGTCGGAGTCGTGGGCGACGTACACGAGTTCGGGCTCAATCACGCGCCATCGCCGGAATTCTTCATCCCAGAAACGCAAGGTGCGAATCCGAGCGCCTTGTTGATCAAAACATCCGCCGAGCCTGGCAGCATCGCGCGCCAAATCACGCGTGCGGTGCACGATGTGGATTCGCAGGCGGCAGTGACGCGCGTGATGACGCTTGAACAGGCCCGGTACGAATCGATGGCTTCTCCGCGCGTGACTACGACCTTGCTCGGACTATTCGCAGCCCTTGCGCTCTTGATCGCGGTGTCGGGCATCGGCGGAATCATGGCTCTCACGGTGAGCCAGCGGGTTCGCGAGATTGGAATTCGCATCGCTTTGGGGGCGCAGCCGTCTGGAATCCTGAAGATGATTCTGGGGCAAGGATTGCTCTTTGCCTTCCTGGGCCTGGCGATCGGCGTGGCAGGAGCACTTTCACTAAAGGGACTTGTGAAATCGCTGCTCTTTGGAGTTGCGCCCGCAGATCCTGTGACGTTTGCAGTCGTCGGAATTGTGCTTGGCGGGGCGGCCCTGCTCGCAAGCTACGTGCCAGCTCGGCGGGCCGCCTCGATTGATCCAATCGACGCGCTGCGGATGGAGTGAAGGCTGCCAGTTCGACCGTCAGCCTCGCTACAAGTTGCACATTGAGATCCTTCACTGCGTTCAGGATGACAGGCCTTTTTTATAGTTCGATGAATATGGTGGCTGGCCGGCGAAGGCTTCGGTATTGCGTTGAGCAGTATTGGTTCCTCCTGCTTCCGAATACCTATAAACTGAGATAGCGTTCTTCTCTCGCGGTTGCCATGCGTGCGGTCGTTTGCGCGAACTGATGCGAAGAACCGTCCGAACCATGCTGAAACGATTGTTTCTAAACTATATCGCCGGAGAAGCGCGTCCGATGGTGCGCCTAGCCATCCCGCTTGTTCTTGCGGAGCTGGGATGGATGACGATGGCCATTGTGGACACGATGATGGTCGGCCGGCAGGCTCACAGCGCCGAGGCCATCGGAGCGGTAAGCCTTGGCAGCATTCTCTTCAATGCGGTAGCGATTTCTGGAACGGGACTGATGCTCGGCCTCGACACGCTCGTTTCGCACTCCTATGGCGCCGGTGATGTGGAAGACTGCCATCATTCGCTTGTAAATGGCGTTTACTTGAGCCTGGCCATCACGCCTTTTCTGATGGGGGTCGTGCGGCTGTTCGAGCCTCTACTCCGCTCGCTCGATATTCAAGTTTCGGTGTTGAATCAGGCGATTCCGTACCTGCGTGCGTTGAACTGGGGCACGCTGCCACTCTTGCTGTATTTCATTTTTCGCCGTTATCTCCAAGGCATGAACCTCGCGAAGCCGGTGATGTTCGCGCTGATTTCGGCAAACTTTGTGAACCTTGCCGGAAATTGGGCTCTTGTGTACGGTCATCTGGGATTTCGAGCGATGGGCACCGTGGGTTCGGGATGGTCCACCTGCGTGGCCCGCATTTACATGATGACCGTGCTGTTGATTTATGCGGTGTACTATGACCACCGGTATCAGACGGGCCTCCGCGATACGCCGCGCCTGCCGAATTTCCTTCGCATGTGGAAACTCGTCCAGCTAGGATTTCCCGCAGCAACACAATTTGGAATGGAAGTCGGTGTGTTCGCAGCGTGCACGGCGCTGATTGCCAAGTTGGGCGCAGTGCCGCTCGCGAGCCATCAGGTGGCACTCAATACCGTGAGCCTTACTTACATGGTGCCGCTTGGAATCTCGTCCGCCGCGGCAGTGCGAGTGGGGCAGGCACTGGGGCGAGGCGACCCGCACGGAGCAAGCCGCGCGGGATGGACGGCTCTGGCGCTGGGCACGAGCTTCATGTTCTGCATGGGCGTGATTCTATTTCTCGTGCCGGACCCGATCGCGCGAGTGTACACGCCCGATCCCGTGGTGATCCATGCGGCGGGCGTGCTGTTGTACGTGGCTGCCTTCTTCCAGTTATTCGACGGGATGCAAACCGTGGCGACGGGTGCTCTGCGCGGCGCAGGCGACACGCACACCCCGATGCTGTGCCACTTGATTCTCTATTGGGGAATTGGACTGCCGCTGGGCGCCTACCTTTGTTTCCGCCTGCGCTGGGGCGCGCCGGGTCTGTGGACAGGTCTATGCGTCGCGCTGATTCTGATCGGGTGCGCGCTGCTTTACTTCTGGCGCCGCAAAGAAAGATTATTCGCGAATCGTGAATTTACTCGGCTGAGCGAAAGCGTCCGCATCGAAGAATCTGCGTGAGCCGCTTTCGCTGATGCGAGAGACGGACGACAGTTGGACATTGTTCAGCCGCGCCCCGAGCGGCTGAGCTG
>Ga0306920_100000125_pt1 | contig 87843 bp, 86 predicted proteins | sample flu12Cox44000170_FD_204666 | JGI IMG/M metagenome (GOLD analysis project Ga0306920, IMG submission 204666) | Lab enrichment of tropical soil microbial communities from Luquillo Experimental Forest, Puerto Rico - flux4day.12C.oxic.44.000.170 (v2)... | ecosystem: Environmental > Terrestrial >...
TTATCCATGACCGCTTCCTCCGTATGCGGCTCTGCTGGCCGCTCTCACAGGTCGTCAGCAACCCGCGAGTCTACGCAGGGGGCGGTCACTCCATAGGGTCTAGAATCGAAACTCGTATCGAACGCGTGCACCCCGAGGGGAGGGACGCACATGCTCGTACACACAACACGGATGCGCAGCGTGGTTGGCGGGGCGGTGGTCGCCTCGGTGTTGGGTGCCGTCGCCGCAGAACCGCCGAGGGCGCCGGCGTTCGGAACCGGTCCGCACGCGACCATCGGGTACTTTGTTGATGACAAGATGGTCGGCACGTCGGATTGCGAGTTCCTACTGCTCCGGTCCTACCGATCCAATGACGCGGTTTTGCTGGAGGGCGGCACCGGACGCACGTGCGAAGTCGACAACGGCACGAAGTCGGACTGCCTGATCCGCTGCGGCGGGGACCGAGGTTTCACGGACACGAGCTACGATGTCGAGAATGACGACACCACGGTCGTTCTCGTAGTCTTCACGCGGCCGGAGATACTTTCAACGAACGCCGAGGGCTTGAGCCCCGGGAAATTCGATGCCAACTATGAACGACTGTCTCTATATCGAGACGGGCGGTGGGAGCTCCGCGAGTACTGGCGCCGATTGCCCGAGGAGGTCCGGAAGCGCGTGGATCGCGCGTACGCTCTGGTCTTGTCGCCCACGGGGAGCGGCGTTCTTCAAGTTCGGACGTGGGTCGAATGAGTGCTCGACCAGCGACGGCGATCTCGACAGTCGCTTCGTTTCTGGCCGTTGCCGTTGCGGTCGGCCAGGCATTCGCCACGGACTCGAGCTTCCCGAAGCTCGAGGAGCTCGGCAGCACCCTCTACGCGATGGACCAAGCTGTCGGTGGCCGAAGGCAAGATCAAGCTCCTTATGGACGGTGACGACTACAAGGCTTATCTCGGAAAGGCCAAGGCCGCGGCAAGGAAGAAAAAGGCCGATCAGGAGCCCGCGAACCCCTAGCTACCACCGGGGCGCCCGTGTCCCAGCGAGCTCCTCCCGGTGTCCGCCCCCCGTTGTGACCGTACCCTAGCCGGTGCATGGAACCCGTCACCGTCTACCGCGCCGAACCCCGCTGGGCGCAGCAAGCCCTGGCGGTTCTCCTCGAGGCAGGCCTGAGCGCGGAGATCCTCAACGATCCGGCGCTGGCCGTGCGGCGGAGATTCGGGTTCAACTCGACGGTCCTGGTCGTCGTCCCCGACGGCGAGGCCGCGCGCGCCCGCGAAGTGCTCGAGCAGTGGATCGCGGAATCCGACAAGGCCGCGGCGCCGCTGATCAGCAGCGTGGGCTGGTCGCTCGTCACCGCGTTCGGGCCGCCGTTCGCGGGCTGGGTGGCCGTGTCCGTCGCGCGGATGCCGCGGCCGAGCTGGCTCGGGACCGCATCTGTTCTCTGGGTGCTGGCTGCGATTGCCATAACCGCGGTATTACAGCGCCGTGGAAGCTCGGGCGGGAATCGGGAATAGGGTCGAGCCGGACGCCGAGACCACGCTTCTCGGGTAGACTCCCCCTTCGGGTCGGTTCAATTCCAACGAGAAACCGCGATCAGGAGGGCGTTCGACGTGAAGAACCAGATCTGTCACTTCGAGATCGGCTGCCGGAACACCGCCGCCACCGCCGAGTTCTACGCGAAGATGTTCGATTGGAAGGTGGAGGCCCAGCCGCAATCGACGCGCCTGCGCACGGGGGGCGACATCGGCGGCCACGTCACCTCGCTCGGCCACGAGCCGCACAACTACACGATCTTCTACATCATGGTCGACGACGTCGCCGCGGCGCTGTCGAGGGCGGTGACCCTGGGCGGGAAGAAGCTCGTCGGACCGGTGCCGCTTCCGAACAATTCGGTGTTCGGATGGTTCGCCGATCCGGAAGGAAACACGATCGGCGTGTACGCGGAGACAAAGTAGAGGCCGGCCCGGTGGTCCCTCCCGACTCGCGGTAGCATGACGCGGACCCGGACGAGCCGTCGGAATGACACCAACCGTCAACATGCTCTCCTCCTGGATCCGCCTCACCTGGGGCGGCTGGGTGCTCGGCGTCCCCGTGATCGCCGCTCTGGCGCTCGCCGGTGAGGTCGTCGGAATCGGTGGCTCGCAAGTCCTCGTCGGCGCGGGGATGGGGCTCGCCGTCGGCGCCATGCAGGGGATCGCGGTGCGGCGGATCGGGGTGCGCGCGGCGCCGTGGATCGTGGCCTGCATCGTCGGCCTCGCGGCTCCGTTTCTCGCGGCCGATCTCCAGCGGCTCGGCGGGATCGAGCATCGCTACTCGCTGCCGTTGGCCGTGGCTCTAGGAGGCCTCGTCGCCGGAGCGGCGCAGTCGGTGCTCCTTCGTCCGCGGTTCCACAGCGTCGTGCCCTGGGTGGTGGGCAGCTTCCTCGGCTGGTCGCTCGCCGGGGTCGCGGCGGGATCGGCGGACTCGCTGATGCGGGCGCACGCAATTCGCGGAATCTGGGGGGCGCTCGGCTACCTGGGCTTGGTCGCCCTGGGCGGGCTCGTGCTCGGCGTGGTCACCGGGATGACGCTCGCTTGGATGCTCAAGCGCGAGGCGGTAGGCTAGCGGCGGAGGTGCCCATGCCCGCCATCACCCTCGAAACCGCTCCGATCGCGAAGACCGGCATGATGATCCGGCGCCCCGCTGCGGAGGTCTTCGAGGCGTTCGTCGATCCCGCCGTCACGACCAAGTTCTGGTTCACGAAGAGCAGCGGGCGGCTCGAGGCGGGACGGAGCGTCATCTGGACGTGGGAGATGTACGGCGCCTCGACCGAGGTCACGGTGAAGGCCCTCGAGCCCGGTAGACGCATCGTCGTCGAGTGGCAGGGGTACCGGGGCTCGACGATCGTCGAGTGGAAGCTCGCGGCGCTCACCGAGGGAACGACGTTCGTCAGTGTCACCGAGTCGGGGTTCGGCGGGAACGGGGACGAGATCGTCGCCGCGGTGATCAACTCGGGACAGGGGTTCACCTGGACGCTCGCCGGTGCGAAGGCGCTCCTGGAGCACGGCGTGCGGTTGAACCTCGTCGCCGACCGCTTCCCCAAGGGGCCGACGATCCCCTACCCCGATGAGTAGAGCGGTCAGCGCGTAACGCCCGGCGTCAGGAGCCGGGTCAGCCAGAGCCGTAGCGCCACCACCGAGGCGAGGAGCACCGCCCCGTTCCCCTGGTGGAGCGTCGTCACCGTGACCTTGACGGTCTCGGAGACGTGGCCGCTCTCCCACGCCCCGCGCACGACCCACGCCGCGAACCCGAGGACGAACTGGAGGACGACGACCCAGATCACGGTGATCCCCGCCCGCCGCAGGACCGGCGAGCTCGAGAAATGACCCCACGTTCGCATCCCGGCCGACATCGTCACGTGTGCCACCACGAGCGCCGCCGCGATGTGGAGCATCAGGCCCATCGCGAGGTGCCGCTGAATCGCGCCGAAGACGATCTGGAGGATCACCGCGACCACCGCGATCGTCGCGCCGCGCCGCGCGCGCGCCGCCCGCTCGGTCGCGATCGGCGACAGGTCCGAGATCCAGGTCGGAGAGGTCACGACCACGATCGCGACGAGCAGCGACAGGAAGATCTGCGCCGTCACCCCGTGGACGACCGCGAGGTAGATGTTCGGCTCGGTGTCCATGCCGAGCGTCGGCTTGCCGGTCACGCGAAGCCCGCCCAGAATCCCCTGGATCACGACGAGGAGGGCCGCCGCGGTCCCCATCAGGCGGACGGGCTTGCGGCGATCGACCGCGATCAGCAGGCCCGCGAGCGTCATCGTCGTCAGTCCCACGAGCGCCCCCAGGAGCCGATGGGCGTGCTCGTAGTAGATCCCGCCCGTCATCCGGGAGAACGGGTACAGGAACATGTTGTACCCGTACGAGTTGGGCCAGTCGGTCACCGCGAGCCCGGCCTTGTTCGAGGTGACGAGACCCCCCGCGATCACGAGCAGGAACGTCGCCGCGACGGCCACGCAGGCGAAGGAGTTCGTCCACGCGCGCCCCGGCGGCCGGGGCCCGCGGCGCGCGCCCTCGGCGGCACCCACCGCGGCGAGCAGCGCCGACAGGGCGATCGACCCCGGGACCCAGATCGCCGCCGACGGCAGGACCCCGTTCGTGCGATCGGCCGCGGACAGGAAGCTTCCCAGCACGAGCAAGTTGAGGAGGCCGGTGATCGCTCCGGCCATCAGACCTGCGCCCATCCCGCGCGACGTGCGCGATCCCGCGACGTAGCCTCCGGCGAGCAGGGCCACAAGGAAGAGGACGAGCACGAGGGGCGCCGGCGCCTGCACGATCGGAAGGCGCGAGACGTAAGCCACCGCCCACATCGCGACGGTCGTCCCGAATCCGATCGCGAGCACGTCGGCGGCGGCCGCGGGGCGGGCTGTGGTGGTGCTCATGCGGCCTCCGGAAACGAGGCCGAGCATTCTAGCGACCGGCCGGGCCTAGCGCGATGCCAGCTGCGGCGCGTTCGCGATCCGCGAGCGCACCCGCTCGATGAAGTCCGGATCGCTCCAGTCCTGGCTCCCCGAAAGCGACGCCGCGATCCGCCCGCCCTCGACGACCAGGTAGGTGCGCGGCACGCGGTACGACGGGTCTATCTTGTCGAAGACCCCGCCCTTGGGCGCGCGGAACGAGGTGAAGGACGACCCGATCGACTTCGCGAACTGGGTGATCCGCGGCCCCGCGCTCTCGTCCTCGACCGAGACGAGGACCAGGCGCGCGCCGGTCTGCTTCTCGAGCGCCGCCCGGGCCTTGAGCAGTCCCGGCAGCTCCTCGACGCACGGCTTGCACCACGTCGCCCAGAAGTGGACGATCGCCGGCTTGTCGAGCATAGAGGAGAGATCGAGGCGCTTGTTGTCGGTTCCCATCAAGGATGCGGCGAGCACGGGCGCCGCGGGCGCATCGGCGGGCTTCGCGTCGTTCGAAGCCGCCTTCGCCTTCGCCAGCTCGGTCGTCATCGCCTGGTCGAACCCCTCCTCGTGCGCGTAGTACCAGATCGCCGTGATCTTCCCCGAGGGCGACACGAAGTAGGTCGTCGGCGTCGAGATGCTCTCGTACAGTTCGCTGACCGCCCCGTCCGAGTCCTCCACGATCGTCCAGGAGATCCCCTGGTCTTTGACGTAGGCCTTGGTGATGTCGCGGTGCGACATCTTTCCCGGCTTGTCCTTCTTGAGCTGGGTCACTCCCACGATGTCCACCATGCCAGGATGCGCGTTCACCCACTTGACCATCTGCGGGATCTCGAGCTGGCAGTGCTTGCACGTCGCCGACCAGATCATCACCATCGCCGGCCGCCCCGACTCCCGCTTCGCGTTGAAGGTGTACAGCTCCTCGGAGCCGAGCTTCTTCAAGGAGAAGGACGGCGCCGTCTTGCCCATCAGCTCCGCCGAGGGGTAGGCCGGGTGCATCTGCTTGATCTGCGGGACCTCCTCGCCGGCCGCCACGCGGTGGAGCACGTCGGAGGCGAGCACGTTGCCGTTGGCGCTCACGAGGTACTGGTCGAGCGCCTTCATCTTCGCCACGACCAGAGCGCCCTTCGCCGAGAACAGCGCCACGTTCGGCACATCGGAGACCGACAGCGCCTCCGACACCACGAACTTGTCGTCGATCAGGAGCGGGAGGTCCTTCGGAAGGTCGAGCATCGAGAACTCCTCGACGATCTCCTCGTCCCGCTGATCGTCGCGCCGCCCCGCGACCGCGTACACTTCGAACTGCGGCGCGTCCTTGGCGAAGATCTTCGCGAACTCGACGAGCGTGTTCTCGGACGGCCGGTAGCCTGGCGCCCAGAAGATCAGCGCGATCGGCTTCCCCTTCCCCAGCCGCCCCTGGAGATCGAAAGCCGCCCCCTTCACCTCGCGCTTGTCGGCGGTGACCTTGCGGAGCGGGCCGGCGAGCTGATAGATCGCCGGGGGTGCCGGTGACGCCTGGGGCGCGCCGGACTGCGGTGCCGGGGCGGCCGGCGGCGCGGCCGCCGCGATCATCGGCGGCACGATCGCCGCGAGACGGACGCCGGACGCGGCCTCGCGCGGCAGGACGACACGGCTCGCCTCTCCCCTGGTGTTCCCTTGCGTCTCGCTTTCGGGGACGGCCGGAAGGAGCGGCCCCCCTTCCTTCTCGATCTTCGAGCGCGCCGCCGCCGCGTCGCGCCTCAGCTCGGCCCGGTACGCCTGCTGCGCCCCGATCGTCACGATCAGCAGCCCCACGAAGACCCCCATCGCCAACCGCAACGTCGCCGGCCGCATCCTCAGGTCGCGGAGCACCTCCGCCGCCAAGGCGCGCGGCGAGCGCATCGCGGCAAGGGCCGCCAGCACCGGTACCGCGATGTTCACCGCGTAGAGGCGCATGCACCACAGGCAGACGAAGCCGATCCGCGACGCCGAGACCCACAGCAGGAAGAGCGAGTAGGCGGTCGTGAGAAGGCCGATGCCGAAGGCGTACGCCAGGAACGCCGGGCGGCGGTGTCCCGCCCACAGCAGCGCCAGGAGGGTCGCGTAGGTCGGGACCGCGTACGCCGCGATCGGGACGTGGAACAGCTCCGACCAAGCGCTCGTGTTGACGACTTCACAGTTGACGGTTTCGGTCTGCGGGCAGTTCGCGAGCGTGACCGACGCGTCGCCGTAGGTCTGGCTCTCGTGGTGCCGCACGAGATAGACCGCGATCGCGAGGCCCGCGACCAGGGCGACGGTCAGAAGGATGCGCGACGTGAGTGCGATCCAGGGGGACTTGACCATCGAGCGCCTCCGGGGGGGTGCAAACCGGTCCATTACACCTTCCGGCAGGGCTTTCCGCAAATATCGGTGGCTGATACCTTCCCCGGGGCATGGACCGAGCCGGCCCGCGCCGTCTGTTCACCTTCCGGAGCGGCGGGTGGGTGTTGACCCTCGCCCTCGCCGTCACGATCGCCGGCACCGCCTGGAACCTCGCGCCGCTCTGGCGGCCGGGGAGGGAGCGGCCGCGCGGGGACGGCCGGACCGCCGCCAGCTACGGCTTCGACCTGACCCGAGCACTCGTTCCGGAGGAACGGATCGTGTCGTCGGGCATGACCGCGGACGCGCTCCCCGCCCTCGTGGAGCCGAAGGCGATTTCGGCCTCCGCGGCCACCGCCCCGGACCCTGCCGGGAGGAAGAAGTACCTGGTCTCGAATGACCTGGTCGTCGGCGTGGTGCTCGGCGGAGAGGCACGGGCGTATCCCCTGCGTCTGCTCGCCTGGCACGAGGTCGTCGACGACTCCCTGGGGGGAGTGCCGCTCGCGGTCACGCACAATCCGCTCTCGTACGGGACTGCGGTCTTCGATCGGAGGGTGGGAGGCGAGACGCTCGTATTCGGAGTGTCGGGACTCGTCTACCAGTCGAGCCTGCTGATGTACGACCGCCGCCCCGGCCACCGCGGCGAGAGCCTCTGGAGCCAGCTCCAGGCCCGCGCTATTACGGGCTCCGCGGCGGCATCGCGTGCTGTGCTGACGCTCGTCCCGTTCGCCCTTTGCCGGTTCGAGGACTGGATCGCCGCCCACCCCGGGACGAGCGTGATCGCACCCGTCGCCGGGGAGGCCGCCAAGTACGAGAGCGACCCGTACGCCTCGTACGTCAACTCCCCTGCGCTTCGCTTCCCGGTCGATCCCCTCCCGTCCCCTGGACCAATTCCGCTCAAGCAGCCGGTCTTCGCGAGCCGGGAGAACGGACGCTGGAGCGTGTTGCCGTTACCGGTGGACCCGTCGGGCTCGCGCTTCGAGGCGGTCGGCCCTAGAGGGGCGACACCGGTGCCAGGGATCGTTGCGTACTGGTTTGCGTGGAGCGCCACGCATCCCGACGGGTAGCAGCCGGAACCGTCTTCACGTACTCGGCGGCCCGGTCCGCTGCGGATTCCCCCGAGCGGATGCAATCGGGAAGCCCCACGGCCCCCGTCGCGCTCCCCCCGAGGAAGAGTCCCGGGTGCGCCTTGACCCGCTCGGCGACGCGAGACACCCAGGCGGCGTCACCGACCGAAAACTGCGGCATCGAGCGCGGGAACCGGTGGACGCGGGCGAGCGCCGGGGCACCGTCGATCGAGAGGACGCGGGAGAGCACCGCGTGCGCCGAGCGCGCCAAACCAGCATCGTCGGGATCGAGTGCCTCCGGCGCGCGCGCCCCGCCGAGGAACACGCGAAGGACGGTCATTCCGGACGGGGATCGTCCCGCGAACTTCTCGCTGACGAAGCTGCACGCCAGGATCGGCAGGCCCTCGGTGCGCGGCACGAAGAAGCCCAGCGTGTCGAGCGGTCCGCGGACCGCGTCGCGCGGGTAGGAGAGCGTGACCGTCGCGCAGGTGGCGTACGGAAGCGCCGCGAGGTCGGTCGCGAGCGTAGGATCGAGATCGCGGACGATTCCGGCCGAGGCGTACGCCGGGCCGGCGAGCACCACGGCGTCGGCGGTCAGCGTCTCCCCCCCCGAGAGGCGCACGCTCCACTGGCCCGGCTCGACCGAAGGCAGGAGCCCGGTGACTTCGCAACCGGTGCGAATGTCGCAACCCGGAAGCCGCGCCCGCAACGCCTCGACGATCGATCCGAGCCCGAGACGGGGGGCGACGAAGCTTCCGCGACCCGTGCCGTGCCCGAAGGGGCGCGCGCGCGAGGCCGCCGCCCGACGCAGCGGGCGCGTGATGCTCCCCTCGTTCGCCTCGAGGTCGAGGAAGCGGGGCATCGTCATTCGTAAGCTCATCCGGCTCGCGTCGGCGGTGTAGAGCCCCGCCATCACCGGCTCGGCCACGCGCTCGAGCACCTCGCGTCCGAACCTTCGGCGGACGAACGACGCCAGGCTCTCGTCCTCCACCTCCACCCGCCGCGACGGCACGAGCGGCTCGGCGAGCATCCTCGCCTTGCCCCACCACGAAAACAGCGGCGAGCGCAGAATCGGGGCGAGGCGCGTCGGGGCCATCATCAGAAAGCCTTCGGGGATCTTGAGCAGGCGGCCCCGGTGAAGGATCGCCGTCCCGTTCCCGCGCTCCGAGAGATCCTCCAGCTCCCCGGCGATCCCCAGCCGCTCGCACAGCGCGACCCCCCACGGCTTTTGCGTGAGTAACGTGTCGGGACCCCCTTCGATCAAGTAGTCGCCTGCCCGTTCGGTCCGGATCTGGCCGCCTATCGCGGTGGCCGCCTCGAGGACGACGACCGACGTCTCGGGCAAGCTTCCGGCCCGGAGCTCGACCAGGCGGTGCGCCGCCGCGAGGCCGGTGATCCCTCCGCCGACGATCGCGATCCGCGCCCGCTCGCGTCCCGGGCTCATGGCGTGCGCACCGGAACCTGCGGCCGCAGCCATGCCGATGCTTCGCGGGCGATGGTCAAGACGCCATCGGCCCAGCGATCTTCGGCGTTGACCGCGGGGACCACGTCGAGCCGCTCCCCTCCCGCCTCCCGGAAGGTCTCCACGGCACGGATCCCCAGCTCCTCGAGCGTCTCGAGGCAGTCGGCGACGAAGGCCGGGCTGAGGATCGCGGCGCGCTTGATCCCGCGCCCGGGAAGCTCCTGGAGGACCAGGTCGGTGTACGGCTTGATCCACGGCGTGCGGCCGAGACGGGACTGGAAGCAGACGATCCGGCGGTCCTCCGGCACGCCGAGCCGGTCCGCCAGGCTCCGCGCGGTGGCCAGGCACTGCGCCCGGTAGCAATTCCGGTTTGCCTGGACGATCGCGTCGCAGCAGTCCGCCCTCTTCAGGCAGTGCGCGCCCGTGTCGTCGCTCTTGACGCAATGGCGCTCCGGCAGCCCGTGGAAGCTGAACAGGACCGCGTGCGGATCCCCCGCCTCGAGGATCGGCTTCGCCACCGCGGCGCACGCATCGATGTAGGCCGGGTGATCGTAGAACGGCGGAACCACGTGCAGGTACGGCGTGTTCCAGCGCCGTCCCGCCTCCTCGAAGACTTTCTCGATCGACGAGCCGGTCGCCGCCGAGCTGTACTGCGGGTAGAGCGGAAAGACCACGATCCGGTCGACCCCGGCCCGGCGAAGCGACTCGAGCGCCGAGGCGATCGACGGTTTTCCGTAGCGCATCGCGATCTCGACCGTGACCGTCGCACCCGCCCGCGCGCGGACCTTCGCGGCGAGGTCGATCGTGTTGACGAGAAGCGGCGAGCCCCGGCCGGTCCAGATCTTCGCGTAGGCCTCCCCGGATTTCTTCGGCCGGAGCGGGAGGATGATCAGATTCAACAGGAGAGCGCGCTGCCACGAGGGGATGTCCAGAACCCGTGGGTCGGAGAGGAACTCACGAAGGTACGGCCGGACGTCGGACGGTGCCGCGCTCTCGGGCGTGCCGAGGTTGATCAGGAGCAGTCCGGCGCGGTCGTGCGGGGCCATCGCGGGAGTCTACTCCCGCCGGCGGGCCTCGCGCAGGACGTGCTGCGCGCGATTGAAGACCTCATCGAGTCCCATTTCATCGGTCCCGTAGTACCCCCGGATCCGGCCGTTGCCGTCGACGAGAACCACCTGTCCCGTATGCGCGATGTCGATCGGTTCCGGTGGGGCCGTCGCCGCGCGGACCATCGGCGTCTTGAACCCGTCGACGACGAGCGCCCGCACGCGCGCGGGGTCCCCGGTGACGAGGGTCCAGCGGGCCGGGTTCGCGCCGATCCCGCGGGCGTACTCCTTGAGGACCTCCGGCGTGTCGTGCTCCGGGTCGACGCTGATCGACACGAGCCGGACGCCGGTGACCCCGTTCTTGTCGAACCCCTCGGCCAGCCTCGCCATCCCGCGCATGATCGCCGGACAGATCGACCGGCACTGAGTAAAGAAGAAGGAGACGACGTACACCTGACCGTGCAGCTCGCGGCTCCCGAACGGCCGGCCGTCGGCGTCCACCAGGCTCCAGTCCGGGAGGGTCGCGAGCACCGGCGGCGGCTCGGGGACGTGGCGCAGGAGCGGCCGCAGCGCGGTCAGGGTGACGATCCCCGCGAGGAACGCCCAGAAGAACGGGCTGCGCAGCGGAGACTTCACGACACGGGATCGGGGCGGCGGGACAGCTCCTCGAGGACGCGCGAGTACCGGAACTGCCGGAGGTTCTGCCGCGCGTTGAGCAGGATCAGGAGGACGATCACCATTCGCGGCCCGATCGGAAACGACGGGTCCGTCGCGCGCCGGTAGGCGTAGTAGGCGCCAAGCGACCCCGCGATCGCCAGCCCCGCGATCGACAGGGTGAGGAAGAGGCCGCGGCGGCGAATCGCGCGCTCGACGAACCCGCGCTCGCTCTCGGTCACTCCGGCGTCCAGTTCCCGTGCAGGTGGCGGTCCACGGACCAGGCGCCCGGCCCCCAGATCAGGAGGACCACGAGGAGGAAGAGGACGAGCGCCGTGAACTCGAGCCCCTGATTCTGCGTGAAGAGACCCTGCTCGAAGTAGACGAAGAAGACGGCGCCGAACAGCACGGGGATGTTCGCCAGGATCGCCGTCCGCGTCCACAGGCCCACCGCCATCATCAGACCGCCGCCGATGTGCGCGACCGGGATGTAGTGCGACAGGAAGAAGGAGAGGGGCTCGAGGTGGCCGGACTTCATCAGGAGCGCCGAGAGTCCCGGCATGTCCCCCAGGAACAGGACCCCCTTCACGCACAGACCGATGCCCAGGTAGATCCGGAGGAGGTCGAAGCAGATGTCCTTGTGGGCCTGGAGGCCGTGAAACTGACGCGTCAGCCAGCGTTCCATGTTCATCCTCCGAGCACACCCACCGGCGAGGCCGGGCGCCGGATTATATGCCCGTACGGCCGCAAATTACGGGCTTTTCCCGCTTGACCCCCGCCCGGGCACCCCCTTAGACTCCGCGGGACCTACAGGTGATCCCGCTTGGCGCAACCCTTCCCCCGCTGGCTCAACAAGCTCCCGCTGTACGCCGCCGCGGGGGGGGTGCTCTTCCCCGTTCTCGCGATCGGCGGTATCTGGTACTACGGGTCGCCGAAGTACACCGACGTCGGCTACCGGCCGATCCAGCCGGTTCCCTATAGCCACAAGCTTCACGCCGGCGAGCTCGGCCTCGACTGCCGTTACTGCCATGCCTCGGTCGAGGTCTCCGCCGTCGCGAACATCCCGCCAACCCAGGCCTGCATGAATTGCCATCGCCTGGTCAAGCGGGACAGCGAGAAGCTGGCGCCGATCCGGGACAGCGCGTCGACCGGCCGCCCCATGCACTGGATCCGTGTCCACAAGCTCCCCGACTACGCCTATTTCCAGCACCGGGCTCACATCGCCGCCGGGATCGGGTGCGTCACCTGTCACGGCCGCATCGATCAGATGGAGGTCGTGACCCAGATGCAGCCGCTGTCGATGAGCTGGTGCCTCGACTGCCACCGCGACCCGGATCGCTACCGGCGCCCCGTCTCCGAGGTCACGAACATGCGGTGGACGCCGCCGAAGGACGCCGCCGCCCTGGCGGCGTCGCTCTCCCGCGAGAGGCCGGTTCATCCTCCCGTCAACTGCTCGGGGTGCCACAGATGAGCAAGCGCTACTGGCGATCGACGGAGGACCTCGCCGGGACCCAGGAGTTCGAGGAGCGGCGCTCTCGCGAGTTCCCCGAGGGCGCGTCGGAGCTTCCCGAGGGGGTCACGCGCCGGGAGATGCTCACGCTGCTCGGCGCCTCACTCTCGCTCGCGGGGCTCGCCGCATGCCGCCGCCCGGTCGAGAAGATCGTCCCCTACGTCACCGCTCCCGAGGAGGTGATCCCCGGCGTGCCGCGCCGCTATGCGACCACCATGCCGTTCGGGAGGAGCGCCTACGGGCTCGTCGTCGAGAGCCACGAGGGGCGGCCGACCAAGATCGAAGGAAACGAGCTGCACCCGGTCACGCGCGGCCGCTCGAACGTGCGGATGCAGGCGTCGATCCTCGGCCTGTACGACCCCGACCGGTCGCAATCGGTGCTCCATGCCGGAACGCCCGCCGCTTGGGCCGACTTCACCGCCGCGTGGACGGAGCTCGAGAAGGGACACAAGGCCAACGGCGGCGCCGGGCTTGCAGTCCTGACCCTGTCGTACGCCTCGCCGACGATGGCGCGCGTCATGGGAATGCTCCGCGCCCGGTACCCGCGCGCCCGGGTGGCGTCCTACGAGCCGGCGTCCGACGAGAACGTCCTCCGGGGGATCCAGGCCGCGACGGGCAAGGCGCTCGTGCCGGCCCTGCATCTCGACAAGGCAGGGGTCGTCCTGGCGCTCGATGCCGATCCCCTCGGATCGGACCCCGACGACGTCGCGCACATCGCGGGGTTCGCCGCGGGCCGGACCGCGGGCGTCAACGGCGGATCGATGAACCGACTCTGGTGCGTCGAGTCGGGGTACTCGATCACGGGGGCGATGGCCGATCATCGGATCGCGCTTCCGAGCCACCGGATCAGGGCGCTCGTCGCGGCGCTGTCGTCCCGTCTTTCCGGCGGCGCGTGGACGCCGCCCCCCGGGATCGAGGCGAGGTGGGTCGAGACGCTGGCCAAGGACCTCGCGGGTCATCGCGGCAAGGGCCTCGTCGTCGCGGGTGCGGGGCAGCCGCCCGAGGTGCACGCGGCCGTGCTCGCGCTCAACGCCACCCTGTCGAACCTCGGCGAGACGGTGACGCTTCACGAGCCGGTCGATGCCGCGCTTCCCGACCGCCGGGCTCTTTCGGATCTGGTCGAGGCAATGCGCGCCGGGTCCGTGTCGACCCTCGTGGTGCTCGGCGGAAACCCCGTGTACGACGCCCCCGCCGATCTCGAGTTCGCCTCTGCCATGGGGAAGGTCGCGACGTCGATCGCGCTCACCGCGGCGGTCGACGAGACCGCGCAGAAAGCGACGTGGCACGTCCCGCGCGCCCACTTCCTCGAGGCGTGGGGGGACGCCCGCGCGATCGACGGCACCGCGGGAATCGTCCAGCCGCTCATCCTTCCCCTCTTCGGCGGGAGAAGCGACATCGAGGTGGTCTCCCTGCTCGCCACGGGTGCGGAAGCGCCGGGGTACGACCTGGTGCGCGAGACCTGGAAGCCCGTCCTTGGCGCCGCCGATTTTGAGCGCCGCTGGAACCGTGCCCTCCATGACGGCCTCGTCGCCGGGAGCGCGAGGCCGGCCGTCGTCACCGCCGTGACCTCCCGCCCGCTTCCCGTCGCTGCGGCGACCGACCTCGAGGTCGTGTTCCGCCCGTCTCCCTACGTTCACGACGGCCGGTTCGCGAACGTGGCGTGGCTGCAGGAGCTTCCCGACCCCGTCACGCGGCTCACCTGGGACAACCCGGCCCTCGTCTCCCCCGCGACCGCCGCGCGGGCGGGCCTCGCCAGCGGCGATCTCGCCCTGGTGACCGCCGGCGGGAGGTCGTTGACGCTGCCCGTCTGGATCCTCCCGGGAATGTCCGACGGGACGATCGTGCTCACGCTCGGATACGGGCGGACGGCGGCCGGACGGATCGGGACGAACACGGGATTCGACGTCGGCCCGCTCCGGACCGGTGCGGCGCCCGACATCGTCGCCGGGGCGACCCTCGCCAAGGCCGGCGGCACCGCGATCCTCGCCACGACCCAGGAGCACGGGAGCATGGAAGGGCGCCCGCTGATCCGCGAGGCGACTCTCGCCGAGTACGCGAAGGACCCGGGCTTCGCGAAGGAGGCCGTCGAGGTCCCCGCGCTCGAGTCGATGTGGACCGAAAAGAAATACGACGCGGGACACCAGTGGGGCATGACGATCGACCTCAACGCGTGCGTGGGGTGCAACGCCTGCGCGATCGCCTGCCAGAGCGAGAACAACGTCCCGGTCGTCGGCAAGGACCAGGTGCGCCGCGAGCGCGAGATGCACTGGATCCGGGTCGACCGCTACTTCTCGGGAGACGCGAAGCACCCCGAGCAGCATCCGGAAATGGTCTTCCAGCCGGTCCCCTGCATGCAGTGCGAGAACGCGCCCTGCGAGCAGGTCTGCCCCGTCGCCGCGACCGTCCACGACGACGAAGGCCTGAACGTCATGGTCTACAACCGCTGCATCGGAACCCGGTACTGCTCGAACAATTGCCCCTACAAGGTCCGCCGGTTCAACTTCTTCAATTACACGAAGGACACGCCGGAGATCCTGAAGCTCGCGCAGAACCCGGACGTCACCGTCCGCGCCCGCGGCGTCATGGAGAAGTGCACCTACTGCATCCAGCGGATCAATGCGGTGAAGCTCGACGCAAGGCTCGCCGGGCGGGAGGTTGCGGACGGCGACGTGCGGACCGCGTGCCAGCAGGCCTGCCCCGCGTCCGCGATCGAGTTCGGCGATCTCCGCAATGCCGGAAGCCGTGTCGTCAAGCTGAAGAGCGATCCCCGGAACTACGCGCTCGTCGCGGAGCTGAACACGAAGCCCCGGACGACGTATCTCGCGAAGGTGCGCAACCCGCACCCGGACCTGGCGTCGTGAAGCGCGCCGCAGCGCTGCTCGCGCTGACCGCGGGCCTGTCGTCGTGCGTGCGGGGGTGCACGTCGAGCCTGCCTCCGGTCCACCCCAACCCCTCGATGGACGACCAGCCGAAGCTCCTCGCCCAGGCGGAGAGCGGCTTCTTCTACGACGGCTCGGGGATGCGCCCGCCGGTGCCCGGAACGATCGCCCGCGGCGAGCTGCGCGAGGACGACGCCTTCTTCCTCGGCAAGGGCCCCGACGGAAAGCCCGTCGCGAAGATCCCGGTTCCGGTCGACGACGCGCTGCTCGCCCGCGGCGAGGCGCGCTACGCGATCTACTGCCAGCCCTGTCACGACCCGCGAGGCGACGGCAAGGGGATCCTGTACCAGCGAGGGAACGTGCCGACCGCCTCGTTTCACACCGACAAGGTCCGGGGCTACGCCGACGGGCAGATCTACGACGTGATCACGAACGGCTCCGGGCTGATGCCGTCGTATCGCTGGCCGATCCCGCCCAAGGACCGCTGGGCGATCATCGCCCACGTGCGGAAGCTCGAGCAGGAGCGCCAGGCGCACGAGGCGCGAAAGGGCACGCCGTGAAGATCGGAAAGATGCAGATCGTGATCGGCATCGTGCTGGTGGTGCTCGCGCTGTTCGCGGTGGTCCGCATCGCGGGCTTTCTCGTCTCCCGCGAGTACCGGGAGCCGGAGCGGGCGCACACCGCCGATGCGACCCCGCGCGAGAAGGGGATCGCGGACGAAGCGGCGGCCGCCGAGAAGAAGGACCAGGCGAAACCGTACGTCGAGGCCGAGTACCGCGCGTTCCCGGTGATCGGCAGCCGCGTCGCGATCTGGATGGTCGCGCAGCTCCACCTTCTCTTCGCGGCCTTCGTGCTCGCGGTCCCGATCTTCGCGCTGATCATCGAGTTCATCGGGTACAAGACCGGAGACAAGCGATACGACCACCTCGCCCTCGAGTTCACGAGGCTGCTGTCGGTCTCGTTCTCGCTCACCGCGACGTTCGGGGCATTCCTGACGTTCATGCTGATCGCTCTGTACCCGAAGTTCACGAACTACCTGATGAGCGTCTTCTCGCCCACGTTCCTCCCGTACGTGCTCCTGTTCTTCGCCGAGGCGTTCTTCCTCTACACGTACTACTACGGCTGGGGGAAGTTCTCACCGCGCATCCACCTGCTGCTCGGCGTCGGGCTCAACGTCGTCGGGACCGCGATCATGCTGATCGCCAACGCCTGGCTGACCTTCATGACATCCCCCGCCGGGATCTCGGAGAAGGGGGCCGTGATCTCCACCTGGCAGGCGGTGCACAACTACACGTGGATGCCGATCAACATCCACCGGATCATCGCCAACGTCGCCTTCGGCGGCTCGGTCGCGGGGGCGTACGCGGCGATCAAGTTCCTCTCGGCCAAGACCGACGAGGAGCGCGCCCACTACGACTGGATGGGGTACATCGGGAACTTCGTCGCGATCAGCGCCTTCCTGCCGCTCCCGTTCGCCGGGTACTGGCTGGCGAAGGAGATCTACGCGTTCTCCCAGACCCTAGGCCTGACGATGATGGGCGGCGCGTTCTCTTGGCTGTTCATCATCCAGGCGGTCCTGATCGGGAATCTCTTCCTCGGCGCCAACTACTACCTGTGGCTGGGGATGGGCCGGATCTCCGGCGCCCAGCCGTTCCAGAAGTACATCAAGTGGCTGCTGATCGCGGTCGCCGCGTGCTTCATGGTCTGGGCGACCCCGCACTCGATCATTGCGACCGTCTCCGAGGTCCGGGCGATGGGGGGCTCCACGCACCCGATCCTGACCTTCCTCGGGGTCATGTCCGCGAAGAACACCGCGGTCAACATCCTGATCCTGTCCACCTACATGAGCTTCCTCCTCTACCGCCGGACGGGGAAGGAGCCGACCGTCACGTGGGCGAAGGCCGGGAACGCCGCCCAGCTCGCGATCTTCACGACCGCCGCCGCGATCGTGATCTTCCTCGGCGTGTACGGGTACTTCGTCGAGGCGACGGTCCGGATCAAGCTGTCTGTTCCGCAGGTGCTCTCGGTGCTGTTCACGATGGTCTCGGTGACGATCATCGACGTGCTGATGTACCGGAAGGCGCGATCGACGAGCGAGGTGCGCTGGGGGACGGTCCCGCCGATCTCGCAGTACGTGCTGATCTTCATCGCCGTCACGTTCACCTGGCTGATGGGGCTGATGGGGTACGTCCGCTCCGGGCTGCGACAGCACTGGCACGTCTACGGGGTCATCCGGGACACCTCCCCCGACGCCTTCACGCCGACGCTCGGCTTCGCGACCAAGATCGTCTCCGTCACGGTGCTGATCTTCTTCGCCCTGATCGGGTTCGTCTTCTGGCTGGCCAGCCTGCACGACAAGGACGACTTCGCGGGCGGCGGCGGCGCGCACGCATGAAGATCCCGCCGATCCTGAAGATAGCGGTCCTCGTGGTGGCGACCACGTCGTTCTACATGTACGTCGGCCAGATGGTCCCGCAGAAAGAGGTCTACCCGCCCGTCGAGGTCGTCCTGAAGGCGGACATGAGCCCGGCCGAGATGGCCAAGACCGGCCGCGAGATCATGGACGGCAAGGGCTTGTGCTTCACCTGCCACACGATCGGCAAGAAAGAGGGGCCGTTCCGCTTCCCGGACCTCGACGGCGTCGACGCGCGCGCCAAGACGCGGAGGCCCGGGTATTCCGACGTCGACTACCTCGCCGAGTCGATCTACGAGCCGAGCGCGTTCATCGTCCCGGGGTTCAACCCGGGGATGCCGGTCATCAACAAGCCGCCGATCGGCCTGACCGATCAGGAAATCCTGTGCGTCATCGCCTATCTCCAGACGCTGGGCGGACAGACCACGGTCACGATGGCGACGAAGCTCAAGTACCAGGCGGGGCATGAGCCGGCCGCGGGTGAGGCCGCCCCGACCGCGGCCGCGGCGCCCGCCGCGGCACCGCCCGCCGCGGCACCGCCCGTCGCCGCACCCCCGAAGGGCAAGTCATGAAGATCACGATCGTCGTGGCGATCGTCGCCCTGCTGGTCGCGCTGCGTGTCCTCAAGGCGAACCTGTTCGCCTGGATCCTGTGCATCTTCGGGGCGTTCTACGCCGCGATCCGCTTCGGCTTCGTCGTCCCGATCCCGGAGTCGGTCGTCAAGATCTACATGGGGATCGCGACGTTGGCCCTGTTCGCCTACGTAACCTCGGACCGGGGTCGCATCCGCTCCTTCGCCGCGCCGCTCGTCCGCATGATGACCGACACGCGCCTGCTCCCGCTCCTGGCGGTCGTCGTGATCGCGATCCCGACTCTCGTCGCCGCGCGCGTCTACTTCAACGTTTCGGCCCCGATCCAAGCGCCGTTCTTCTCCCGCACGGTCCACCCGGCGCCACCCGCCGACATCATGGTGCACGACACGAAGGTCGACCTGATCACCGCGGTCAACCCGTACCGCGCCCTGGAGAAGACGAGCCCCGACCAGTTCAAGGTGCATCTCCAGAATGGGCGCCGGGTGTACTACCAGAATTGCGTCTTCTGCCACGGCGACAGCATGGCGGCCAATGGCATGTACGTGCACGGCCTCAACCCGATCCCGACGAACTTCACCGACAAGGGGACGATCGCGATGCTCCAGGAGTCGTTCCTGTTCTGGCGCATCTCGAAGGGTGGGCCGGGGCTTCCCGAGGAAGGGGGGCCGTGGGATACGGCGATGCCGGCCTGGGAGAAGTTCCTCACCGAGGATGAGATCTGGGACGTCATCCTCTTCCTGTACGACTTCACCGAGCAGCGGCCGCGGGCGCGCGAGGCGTCGGAGGAAAAGAAGTGAGCGCGCGGGTGCGCCTCGCCGCGCTGCTCGGCGTCGCCATCGCGACGACGGGTGCCTCGGGCGCCGGGGTCGATCTCGGCACCGACGCCCAGCGGGCGGCCGGCAAGAAGACCTACGAGAAGTTCTGCTCCGGCTGTCACGGCGACGCCGGGGACGGCGCCGGGCTGGCCGCGGTGCACCTCCTCCCGCTTCCACGAAACTTCACGACCGGCAAGTTCAAGGTTCGCACGACGCCATCGGGGGCGCTGCCGACGACCGACGACATCAAGCGGGTCATCCGGCGCGGCATGCCGTACTCCTCGATGCCGGCCTGGGCGAACTTCACCGACGAGGAGCTGACCGGCCTCGCGTACTACGTCAAGTCGTTCTCGCCCGACTTCGCCAAGACGGAGTTCAACGTCGCGCCGGTGAGCCTGCCGTCGGCACCGAAGTACACGAAGGAGTCCGCCGAGAAGGGGCGGAAGGTCTACGAGGACACGGGGTGCATCTCCTGCCACGGCGACCTCGGGCGCGGCGACGGGACCTCCGCGCCGACTCTCCTCGACGACCTGGGGCATCCGATCCGGCCGGCCGACTTCACGCAGCGGTGGACGTTCCGGGGCGGGCCGACGCGCGAGGACATCTTCCGGACGATGACCACCGGCCTGAACGGGACCCCGATGCCCGCCTTCGGGGACGCGCTGAAGCCCGAGGAGCGCTGGGCGATCACCGACTACATCGTCTCGCTCGGGGACGGCGACGACCCGCGCTACGCGAGCCTGCTCGTCGCCCGCCACGTCGACGACGCGATCGACCTCGCGAAGGCCGACGCGGCGTTCGCAACCGCGCGGACGGCTCGGTTCCCGATCGTGGGCCAGATCATGGAGCCGGGGCGGGAGTTCCACCCGCCGGTCCCGTCGATCCGCGCGGACGCGGTCTACGACGCCGACAGCATTGCCGTTCGTCTTCGCTGGAACGACGTGAGCGCGGAGACCGCGGGGAAGAACTCCCCCGCCCTGCCCGTCCCGAAGGCCGAGGAAGACGTGCCGGCCGGCGCCCCCGCCGAAGCGCCGAAGAAGGACGAGGGCGACGTGTGGGGCGGCCAGGAGGAGAAGCCCAAGGCGACCCCGGCACCTGCGAAGCCGTCCGAGGACGCGTGGGGGGAGAGCGCCAGCGCGGCGCCGGCGGCGGCCGCGGGGTCAGAGTTCTCCGACGCGGTCGCGGTGCAGTTCCCGCTGGTCAACCCGTCCGGGGCCCGCAAGCCGTACTTCCTCCTTGGCGACGCGGCGAACCCCGTCGACCTGTGGTTCGTCGACCTCGCCCGCGGGAAGGCCGAGCAGTACGTCGGGAAGGGCAGTGCCGACGTGACCCCCTCGGACGCCGACGACGTCACCGCGACGGCGCACTACGAGAAGGGGGAGTGGACCGTCGTGTTGAAGCGCCCCCTGCGCGTCGCATCGGGTCCTGCGTTCGCACCGGGCCAGTTCGTGCCGATCGCCTTTTCGGTCTGGGACGGGCACAGCCGGGAGCGGGGGAACAAGCGGGGTCTGACTCTGTGGTTCTCGCTCTACGTCGAGCCGGAGCACGTGCCCTCGGCCACCGGGCCGATGATTCAAGCCGCCCTGCTGGCGCTCCTCGTCGAGATCGCGATCGTCGCATTCGTCCGGAGGAAGCGGAGCCATCCGGCGCCCTCGGGTGCCGGCCGCTCGCTTCCCTCCTCGGTCCCGCAGTCCTAGGAGGCTTCCGATGTATCAGCGGATCTACGTTCCCGTCGACAACTCCGACCACTCGAACCGCGCCGTCGACCTGGCGCTCGACCTCGGGAAGTCCTTCGGCTCGACGCTGACCGGCTGCCACGTGTACGCCGCGAGCATGCACGACTATCGGTTCAAGCAGATGGAATACACGCTCCCGGACGAGTACCTCGACGAGACCGAGCTCGAGCGGCAGCGGAAGATCCACGACTCGCTGATCACGATGGGCCTCAAGCTGATCTCGGAGAGCTATCTCGACGGGATGGCGAAGCGGTGTCGCGAGTCGGCCCTGGAGTTCCGGCCGCGGATGATGGACGGGAAGCACCACACAGAGATCGTCAAGGACCTCCTGTCCTCGGACTACGACCTCATCGTCCTCGGCGGCATGGGCATGGGACGCGTGCGCGACAGCCAGATCGGGTCCGTTTGCGAGAGGGTGACGCGCACGGTCCACCGGGATACCTGGGTCGTCAAGCGCCTCCCGGGGGATGCCTCCCAGGCTTCCGACACGATCCTGGTCGGCATCGACGGCAGCCCGCAGTCGTTCGGAGCTCTGATGACCGCGATCGAGCTGGCGCGCCGGTTCGACAAGAAGATCGAGCTGATCTCCGTCTACGACCCCTACCTCCACTACTCGGTCTTCAACGGGATCGTCGGGGTGCTCACCGAGCAGGCGGCGAAGGTGTTCCGCTTCGAGGAGCAGAACCAGCTCCACGAGGAGATCATCGACACGGGGCTCGCGCAGATCTACCAGTCCCACCTCGACGTCGCCGAGCGGATGGCGAAGGACGAGGGGGCGGAGGTGAAGAAGACCCTCCTCGACGGGAAGGCGTTCCAGAAGGTCCTCGACCACGCCCGCAAGTCGAGCCCGTGGCTCCTGGTGGTCGGGAGGATCGGGGTGCACTCCCCCGCGGACGAGCCGGGGCTCGGGTCCAACGCGGAGAACCTCCTGCGCTCCTGCCCGTGCGACATCCTGCTCACGACGCGCCTGGTCGTCCCTCAGATCGACGTACGGGCCGAGGAGAGCATCCGCTGGACGCCGGAGGCCGAGGCCCGGATGACGCGCGTGCCGCCGATGGTCAAGGGGATCGCGCGGACCGGGATCCTGCGCCTCGCCCTGGAGAAGGGGCACAGCGTGATCACGAACGCCGTCATCGACGAGGCGATGGACCGCTTCATGCCGAAGACGGCGACCGCCACGGCGGCGCTCGCCGAGGCCGTTGCGATCGAGCGGGCCAAGAAGGAGCCGGTCTCGATGTGCACGCACTGCGGCGTGACGGCGGTGGGCGCGTCGCCCGTGAAGTGCGGTGTCTGCGGCGGGACCACGTTCGAGACGGTCTCGCGCGAGATGATCGAGCGGATCGCGGCGGTCGAGGGCGCCCTCTCCGAGGAGACGACCTATGACGGCCGGAAGCTGAAGTGGAGCGAGGACGCCAAGCGCGCCCTCTGGACGATGAAGGACGCCTACCAGCGCCGCCGCACGAAGGCGCGCGTCGAGAAGTCGGCGCGCCTGAAGAAGCTGGACGTCATCACGCTGGATTTCGCCCGGAAGATCGTCGAGGACGAGACGGGCTCGCCGATCGGGGCGCTCGAGGCGCTTCCCGACGCCGCCAAGGACGACGTGACGCCGATGCAGCCGGGGATGAAGCTGATCTCCCGCGACGAGAAGAAGGTGCCGCTGCTGTCGACTCTCGACTGGACGGCCGACGCCGCCGCCCGGGTCCTCCGCGTTCCCGCCGGCTTCATGCGGGACAACACGCAGACGCGGATCGAGGAGATGGCTGTGGCGCGGAGCATCAACCCGATCGATCTCGATCTCGTCGAGGAGGGGCTCGAGATCGGCCGGAAGCTGATGGCCGAGGCGATCGCCGCCCAGGACGCGAAGAAGGCGCCGCTCAACGACGTCGGGCATCTCTCCGCGATCATCGCGAAGAGCAAGGGGCCCGAAGCCTGAGCGCGTATCGGTTCTGCCGGACCGACGACATCCCGCTCCTGGTCCGCGCCCTCGAGGAGTGCCTCGCCCCGCACGGCACGGCACCCGCCTCGACCACGGTCGCCGAGTTCAAACGAGACATCCGCGAGCTGGGCCTCTGGTGCTCGAGCTGCATGGTGGCGTTCGAAGGAGACCGGCCGGTCGCCGTGCTGATCGGCTGCAAGCGCCCTCCCGAGACGCTCGTGCGGACGCTCGCCGTCCACCCCGGCCACCTCCGCCGCGGCCACGGCCGGCACCTGCTGACGTCTCTCTCGGCCAAGCTCGCGATCCTGGGGCCGCCGAACCTCGTCGCAGAGGTCCCGGCCGGCAACGCCCCCGCGAGGGCGCTGTTCGCCGCGTGCGGATGGCGAGAGACGCAAACGTACCGAGATCTCGAATTCGACCCTTCTTTGGCCGCTCCTGCTCCCTCGGGAACCGTCCATGAGGTCAGACCCGACTCCCTTCCCGCCGTTGCCGGCCCACTCTCCTGGGAGCGCACGCAGGCCACTCTCGCCGGGCGTCGGGAGCGACTGAAGGCGCTCGTCCTCGCGCCCGCGGACCGCATCGAAGCGGCGGTCGCGTACACACGGGAGGCCGACGGGGCGATCGGGGTCTGGAGAATGGAAGGCGCCGGGCTCGGCACCCTGCTCCGGGATCTTGCCCACCGCGAGCGCACGCGCATCGTCGCGCTGGGCGTCGGCTACGATGAGTGCCCGTGGGAGCTCGCGACGACGATCGGCTGGCGCGCGACCGGCGAAACGATCGGTGTTACATCCGTGGCAAAGGCTCAATGAGCGGGGTCCCGGCCGGCCGTTGACCTCGTCGCGTCGCAGGGCTAGGCTCCCGGAGGATCCGGGAGACGGCAGATGCAGCTCGTCGCGTTCGCCCTCATGGTCCTCCTCTCGATCCTCGCCGCGGTCACGGTAATCGCACCCGCCGGCGCTCTGGCCGCCACGAGGGTTTTCAACAGCACGGCCGGGCTCTACGCCCTCGCGGGCCTGCGAGCGCTCGTCGGCGTGGCGGTCACCCTCGCGGCGCCGCTCTCCCGGGCGCCCGGGGCCGTTCGCGCCGTCGGAGTCTTCATCGTCGTGGCCGGTATCCTGACGCCGATTCTCGGGCTCGAGCGCCAGCGGCGCATGTTCGCCTGGTGGTCTTCCCGGGGACTCGGTCTCGTGCGTGTGTCGGGTCTGATCGGACTCGCGTTCGCCGCCCTCGTGGCGTACGCCGTGGCGCCGCGCTGACCGAGCGCGTGCCGTCGGCGGGTCACGGCGCCCGTCCGCATCCCCGCCTGGTGTACGCTATCCGGCCCATGAAGTCGTATCACGACATCGCCGGTGACGGCGGATCGCGGATCGCCGAGCAGGTCGCGGCGCAGCAGGAGCGCGTCGCGCGGAGTCTCGCGGGCGTCAGCCGGCGCGTGGCGGTCGGCTCGGGGAAGGGCGGCGTCGGGAAGAGCACGGTGACGCGCGCCCTCGCCGGGGCGCTCGCGGCACGGGGAATGGAAGTCGCCGTTCTCGACGCCGACTTCAACGGGCCGACGCAGGCGCGGATGGCGGGAATCGAGCGGGCCGTCCCTGTGCCCGGACCGAACGGACTGACGCTTCCGCGCTCCCGCGACGGCGTGCGGGTCTTCTCGATCGGGTCGCTCCTCGCGGAGTCGGCGTCGCTCGAGTTCGACAGCGTGGCGCGCGGCGAGTCGCACACCTGGCGGGCCACGCGCGAGTTCGCCGCGCTAGGTGAGGTGCTGGCGTCGATCGACTGGGGACGCCTCGACCTCTTGCTCTTCGATCTGCCGCCGGGAGCCGAGCGGACGGTGCAGTACGCCGACGTGCTCGGACCGGAGACCGCGTTCGTGCTCGTGACGATCCCGTCCGACGTGTCCCGGGGCGTCGTTCTCCGCGGCGTTTCGGCGCTCGCGGGAACGTCCTCGCGGGCCCTGGGCTACATCGAGAACATGAGCGGCTATCACTGCGCCGACTGCGGCAAGGTGCAGCCGCTCTTCCCCGAGACGGGGAGCGTGAGCCTTCCTCTCCCCTGCCTCGGCCGCGTGCCGTTCGACCCCGCCCTCGCCGCCGCGTGCGACCTTGGGACGCCGTTCGACGCGCTGTCCGCCAGCCCGGCGATGGAAGCGATCGCATCCTCGGCTCGCCGTTTGGTGGACTCCCTGGAGACCTCGCGATGAAATTCCTCTGCGTCCCGTGCGACCAGCCGATGAAGATCCAGTCGGTTTCTCCGCCCGATCGCGGGTCGATCTCCGTGGTGTACGCGTGCGACGCCTGCGGGTACGAGATGGCGATGCTGACCAACGCGTTCGAGACGCAGCTCGTCTCGTCGCTCGGCGTCAAGGTCGCCCCCGCCTCGGACGCGGCGGCCGCAGCGGCCTCGACCGGATCGAAGTGTCCGTTCGCGGGGATGGTCGCCGGAGCGTCCGCTGAAACCGCCGATGCCGGCGCCGCGATCCGCTGGACCGCCGAGGCGGAGGCGCGGATGGAATCGGTCCCCGCGTTCGTCCGCCCGATGGCCCGCTCGGGAATCGAGAAATTCGCGGAAGAAAACGGCTACCGGACGATCGACGCCAAGGTCTTGGACGAGGCGCGCTCGCGATTCGGGATGTGACGGCGTGGACCCCGCCGCGGCGTTCGCGCGCCCGTACATCGTCTCCTGGAACCTGACCTACCGCTGCAACCTCGCCTGCGAGCACTGCTATCTCGACGCGGGCGGGCGCCCGCTCCTCGACGACGCCGCGTTTGCCGACCGGAGCGAGCTGTCGACCGAGCAGTGCTTCCGCGTCGTCGACGAGATCGCGGCGTTCGCTCCCGAGACGGTGACGATCCTGACGGGCGGCGAGCCACTCCTGCGGCGGGACATCCTCGAGATCGTCCGTCATGCCGCGGGAAAGGGCCTGTGGGTCGTCGTCGGGACGAACGGCGTCAAGGTGACCCGGAACCTCGCGCAGCTGCTCTCGAAGGAGGGAGTCCGCGGCCTGGCGCTCTCCCTCGACGCCCTCGATCCGGAGCGCCACGACCGCTTCCGCAAGGTCCGCGGCGCCTGGTCGAACACGGTCGAGGGCGCGCGGATCCTCGCCGAGGCCGGCCTCCCGTTCATCGTCCAGACCACGGTCGGCGCGCACAACGCGGGCGAGATCGAGGCGATCGCCGCGTTCGCGCACCGCGAGATGGCCGCCAAGGTCTGGAACCTCTACTTCCTCGTGCCCACCGGGCGCGGTGGCTTCGTCTCCGATATCTCCCCCGCCGAGTACGACCGGGTCCTCGCGGACCTCACGCGGATCCAGCAGCGGTACGAAGGCCGGATGATCGTCAACGCCAAGTGCGCGCCGCACTACGTCAAGACTCTCCTCGGGAACGATCCCGCCTCGCCGTTCGTCAAGGCGTACACGGGCGGCGCCGGAGGATGCCCCGCCGGCACGCACTACCTCGGCATCCGGCCCAACGGCGACGTCACCCCGTGTCCCTACCTCCCGATGTTCGGCGGCAACCTGAAGACCGAGCGGCTGACCGAAATCTGGGGACAATCGGATCTGTTCATCCGCATCCGCGAGCGCGGCTCGCTCGCAGGCCGCTGCGGAGCGTGCGAGCTGAACAGGCTGTGCGGCGGCTGCCGCGCCCGGGCGTACGGTGCCACCGGCGAGTTGATGGCCGAGGACCCGCTCTGCACGCACGTCCCGGGGACGTTTGCCGAGGCCCCCGCACTGGTGATGCCGAAGCTCGAGTACGGAGAGCCCGCCACGATCGAGCTGAGCTGGGACGACGACGCGCGTGAGCGGATGAAGAAGATCCCCGTCTTCGTCCGCGGCATGGTCGTCTCAGCGGTCGAGAAATCCTGCCGTGAGAGCGGGATCGCCCGGGTGACGGTGGCGGAGCTGGAGCGGATCCGGGAGCGCGTGTCCGGAAGGTACCGGGTGTTCGGAGGAGGCCGGAACCCGGAGTGACCGATCAGGCGCCTCGGCGCATCTCCGCGACCTTGCCTACTGCCAGCTCGAATCCTCGCTCGACAGCTTCTTCTCTTCCCCGTCGATCCAGGCCTGGAACTGCTCCGGCGTGTCGATCGTCACGTACCCGCGCATCGAATAGTGGCCGAGGCCGCACAGCTGCGCGCAGGCGATCTCGTAGACGAAGTCGTCCTTGCCGAGCTTCTTGCGCATGTCGTCGGTCGTGATCGTGGGGACGAACCAGAGCGGGATCATGACGCCGGGTATGGCGTCCTGCTTGACCCGGAACTCGGTGAGATTGAACGAGTGGATGACGTCCTTCGTGGTCAGCTTGATGATCGCGGGCTTGCCGACCGGCAGATGGAGCTGGTTCACGGTCGTGATGTCGTCCTTCGCGTCCGGGTCCGAGCGGTCGAGGCCGAGCGGGTTGTTCTGGACGTCGATCAGCTTGATGTCGGTGCGGCCGAACTTCCCGTCGGGACCGGGATAGTGAATGTTCCAGGCGAACTGCTCGCCGGTGACCTGGACGACGACCGCGTCCTTCTCGGGGGGAAACGCGTCGACGCGCTTGGCCCAGAGCGGGATCGAGAACCCGACGAGCAGGACGGCCTCGGCGATCGCCACGGCGACCTCGAGGTAGGTCGAGGTGTGGCTCGTGACACCCTTGTAGTCCGCGACGGGGTTGCGGGACCGCCGGAAGCGGAAGAGCGCGTACGCGAAGAAGAGGATCCACCCGACGAAGAGCACGAACATGATGATGTGGATGATGCCAAGGGTGTTGTCCACTTCCGCGGCGTGGGCGGAGGCGGCGTGCGGGAGACCGAGCCAGTTGCTCATGACGGGTGCGAGCTCCTCTGGAGAACCGACCACTCGGAATCGATCTGCTCCGCCTCGTAGCGCCTGGCGTGCCGGCGGATCTTCAGGAAGAAGGCGACGATGCCGGCCTGCACGAAGCCCGTCAGGCCGATCAGCAGACCCATGCCCAGCCGGGCGGCGTCGATCATCGGGGACTTCACGTCGGGGTTCGCGCAGGCGGAGCAGGCGTGCGCGGGAGCCGCGGTGATCGCCGCGGCGATCGCGATCAGGACGGCGAGGCGCAATCCGGATCTCACGACAGCCCCTTCGCCTTCCGCAGGAACCAGGCTTCGTAGGCGATCAGCCCGATCCCCGCGACGAGACCTCCGATGCCCCCGAGGAGGTTACCGCTTCCGTCGCTGCCGAACCAGGTCTTCAGGCAGCCGACGCCGATCCCCAGCGCCATGATCACGGCGGCGCTGATGAACACGACGTGGAATGCCTTGAGCGACATGGTCAGTTGTGGATCCGGTCGTGGACCGTGAAGACGGGAACGAGCAGGAGCACGACGAAGAACGCCACGGTCAGCGCCATCACCCAGTAGATCAGCTTCTTCTCGCTGATGAGGTGCATGAAGTAGCAGGCGACGAGCGATCCCTTGATCGTGGCGATCAGGAGGGCCACCATCAGCGCCTGGTGGACCGGCAGGTGCAGGGTCGACACCGCGACGGTCACGAGCGTCAGCACCATCAGCGAGACGAAGACGGTGATGTAGATCCGGACGTGTTTCTGGATGTCGATCTCGTCGTGACCGCCCATGCGCGCTCCTACAGCAGGTAGAGGACCGGGAAGAGGAATATCCATACCAGGTCGACGAAATGCCAGAACAAACCCGCGTTCTCGACGCGGTTGGTGAAATGTTCCTTGTCGGTCTGCCAGAGCTTCGCCCCGGGCCCCCAGAAATACGAGTTGACGACCATCCCGCCGAGGACGTGCAGCCCGTGGAGGGCGGTCATCGTGAAGTAGATCGCCAGGAACGTGTTGGTCTTCGGGTAGAGGCCGGTCTCGAACTTGTGGCTGTACTCGAGGTACTTGATGAACAGGAAGCCGAGGCCGCATAGCACGGTCAGGCCCATGTAGAGGCGGTACCTCCCGAACTGGTCGCGCTTGAGCGACGCCCACGCCATGACCATCGTCACCGACGACGTGATCAGCACGATCGTGTTGATCGTGGCAAGCCGGATGTTCAGGTATTCCCGGCCGTGGGGCCACGTCACCGCACCCACGCGCAGCAGGATGTAGGTCGCGAAGAGCGCCCCGAACAGCATCACCTCGGAAGCCAGGAAGAGCCAGATGCCGATCTTCCCGCTGGTGAGACCGGTGTCCGGCCGCTCGTGAACGGTGTAGGGGATCTCCATGGCGCTCATGCCGCGCTCCCCGTCGCGTTCTGCGGGGTGAAGTCGGTGGCGGCTCCCGGCACGCTGTATTCGTACGGCCCGCGGGTGACGACCGGCGGCTCCTTGAAGTTCCCGTGCCCCGGGGGCGAGGGCGCCGCCGCCCACTCGAGGGTCGTGGCGTGCCAGTGATTCGGCTCGGTCTTCGCGCCGTGCTTCAGGCTCCAGAAGAAATTGACGATGAACGGGATCTGGGCCACGGCCAGGCCCCACGCCGCGAAGGACGACGCCTTGTTGTAGTGGAGGGCGCCCTGCGCGAACTGGTAGGTGGCGCCCCCGTCCGCGAGGCGGCGGGAGACGCCCGCGAGACCCAGGAAGAGCATCGGGAGGAAGACGCCGTTCATGCAGACCAGCGACGGCCAGAAGTGCCACTTCCCGAGGGTCTCGCTCATCGCCCGGCCCGTCGCCTTCGGGTACCAGTAGTAGACCCCCGCGAACAGCGCGAAGATCGTGCCCGGCGCCACCACGTAGTGGAAGTGCCCGATCACGTAGTAGGTGTCGTGCAGCGGGATGTCGGTGACGTTGAGGCCCAGCGGCAGCCCCGTCAGCCCGCCAATCCCGAACATCGGCAGGAAGGCGAGCGCGAAGAGCATCGCGGTGTTGAACCGTATCGACCCGCCCCAGAGCGAGATTATCAGCGACGTCAGGATGACCACGGACGGGATCGAGATGATCATCGTCGTCGTCTGGAAGAAGCTCGCCATCCTCGTGCCCATGCCGGTCATGAACATGTGGTGGGCCCACACGATGAACGACATGAAGCCCAGGAAGATCAGCGAGTAGACCATCGACCGGTAGCCCCACAGCGGCTTCCGCGTGTTATTCGCGATGATCTCCGCCACGATCCCCATCGCCGGGAGGATCAGGACGTACACCTCGGGGTGCGCGAGGAACCAGAACAGGTGCTGCCAGAGGAGCGGGTTGCCCCCGCCGGACACCTGGAGCGCCTGCCCGCTGACGACGAGGCCGGACGGAAGGAAGAAGCTCGTCCCCGCCACGCGGTCCATCAGCTGCAGCACCGCGGCCGCCTCGAGCGGCGGGAAGGCGAGCAGGAGCAGGAACGCGGTGACGAACTGCGACCAGACGAAGAACGGGAAGCGGAAGAAGGTCAGCCCCTTGGCCCGGAGCTGGATCGTCGTCGTGATGAAGTTGATCGCGCCCAGCAGCGAGGAGGTGATGAGGAGCACCATTCCCAGGATCCAGATCGTCTGCCCGGTGGTCGCGATGTCCGCGAGCGGGGTGTACGACGTCCAGCCCGACTGCGCGGCGCCGCCCGTCACGAAGAAGCTCGAGAACATCGTGACGCCGCCCAGGAAGAAGAACCAGTAGCTGGCCATGTTGATCCGGGGGAAGGACATGTCGGGCGCCCCGATCTGGAGCGGCAGCACGAAATTCCCGAAGCCGCCGACCGCCAGCGGCACGATTCCCATGAAGACCATGATCGTGCCGTGCATGGCGCCCAGCTCGTTGTAGAAGGTCGGGAGCATCGTCCCGCCGGGCGCCCGCGCGTCGCCGAGGAGCCTGCCGATCAGCGGGATCGCGCGCCCCGGAAACGCCAGCTGCCACCGCATCAGCATCATCAGGCAGAAGCCGAAGAGCAGGAAGACCATCCCCGTGATCGCGTACTGGATCCCGATGGTCTTGTGGTCCGTGGAGAAGACGTACGTTCTCCAGAACCCCAGCTCCTCGTGGTGGGCGTCGTGGCCGTGCTCGGCCGCGTGCACCGTCCGCCCGTTCGTCATGTCCGTCGAGCCCATCTCACCCCCCGATCGTGTCCCGGCGCGCCTACTTCGCGCCGGGCGCCATGAACTTGAAACTGATGGTCTTCGTGTCGTTCGCCCCGACCGTGACGGTTTGCTTCTGCGGAGCCAGCGGCTTCTCGTGCCACGCCTCGATCTCGTAGGTGCCGGCGGGGAGATTCTCGATCGTGAATTTCCCGTCCTGCTTGGTGACGGAGAAGAAGGGGTGATTGAACACGCCCGCGTACGAGCTCATCCACGGGTGCACGTCGCACTTGATCATGAACATGCCCTCGGCCTGGCCGAACGTCTGCGTCGACTCCTTGACCGTCGGCGGCATCGCCATGTTGAACGGCTTGTTCACGTTCGGGAGGGCGTGCACGTTGTGGAGAATCCCGTCCGAGTTGAGGACCTTGAACGGCTGGCCCACCATCAGCCCGAAGACGTGCGGCTGGTAGTGGCATCCTTTCTGGTCCATCACCACGGGGTCCTTGGGCGCCGGCCAGGTCTTGCCGGCCGGCAGGCCGGAGACGACGCTGACCATGACGTTGGCCATCGTGTTACCGGGTCCGAGGACCAGCAGATCCGATGGCTGCGGCGCGCCAGCGTGCATTTTCGCGCAGTTCGCGTCGGCGGCCATGTCGATCGGCTTGAGGTTCGGCACCTTTCCCTCGTAGGTGACGGTCCCGGTGATCGTCGCGGCGTGGGCCGAGACGAACCCGATCGCGAGCGCCAGTGCGGAAGCCATTCGAAGAATCGCAAAACGCTGACCGCGCATGATTTCTTCCTCCATCGGACCCCTCCCCCGGGGGCCTGATCCAAAAATCGCACAACTCTACACCGGTCGGCCCGCCATCCCAAAACGGGCGCGCCGAGCCTAGAAATTCTCGAATCTCATCGATTCCGGAAGGCGGGGATCCCGGATCGGGATCAGCGGCGCCCCGGCCGCCAGCCTCCCGAACGTCCCGACGAACAATCCTCCGACGGCCACCCACGCGGCGACGTCGAGCAGGCCGATGCGGATGCCCTCCGGGTGGAGCACGGGCATCACGAGCCAGTAGACGTCGACGAGGTGCATCAGGAGGAGCCACGCGGCTCCCGCCGCGAGCGGCCCCGGACGGCGCTTGATCGTCCGCGGCATCAGGAAGAAGAACGGCACCACGAAATGCCCCGCCGCGAGCAGGAACGACGCCGCGTGCCACGACCCCGCGAGGCGCTCCCGGAAGAAGATCGTCTCCTCCGGGATGTTCCCGTACCAGATCAGGAAGAACTGGGAGAAGCCGATGTATGCCCAGAAAACCGTGAACGCGAACATGAGCTTGCCGAGATCGTGGAAGTGCTCGACGCCCACGACGTCGACGAGCAGTCCCACGCGACGGAGGCCGACCACGATCAGCGCGAGGAGCGCGAAGAAAGTGACCAGGGCTCCCGAGAACCAGTAGACCCCGAACATCGTCGAGTACCACTCCGGCTCGAGCGACATGATCCAGTCGATCGCGGCGAACGTCTGCGTCAGCGCCACGAGGACGATCGCCGGTCCGGAGAAACGGCGCATCGCCACCGACAGCGCGGTGTCCCCCGTGCGGTCCTGGCGCCGCGAGGCGCGGAAGTAGAGGACCGCGATCGCCGACCAGCACCCGAGCGCCACCGCCGCGCGGATCGCGAAGAACGACAGGTTCAGGTACGGGGCCTTTCCGTGGAGCAGGTGGCTGGACGACGCGCTCTCCGCGAGCCAGGGGTACAGCTCGTGGCGCAGGACCAGCACCGGCACGAACAGGAGCGCGAACAGCGGCATCGTCGCCATCGCGTTCTCCGCGAGGCGGCGCACGACGATCCCCCAGCCTCCCTGCATCGAGAAGTGGATGAGGACGAAGAACAGCGCGCCGAGCGCCAGGCTCGAGAAGTAGAGGAACGCGACGAGCCAGGAGAACGCCGCCTGCTTCGGCTGCGCCGCGGCGAGCGCGAGCCAGGCGATCAGCCCCAGGCCCCCGACGGCGAATCCGATCGCGGCCGTCCGGCGCGCCGCGTGGCCGGCCGGAATCGAGTACTGCTCGGAGCGGAGCGCGTCCGCGACGGCGGGATGGCTCACGGGCGGTTCTCGACGAGCGCGACGCTCCGGGCGCCGGCGCCGCGGAGGAGGGCGACCGTGGCGACGGGATCGAACTTCGGGTCCCACGACTCGATCGAGATGAAGAACGTGTCGTCGCTCGCCCGGGCGAAACGCTCGACGTCGAAGAGCGGGTGATGGTGCATCGGCAGCCGGTTGAGGCCGAGCATGCCGAGCACGGCGCCGAACGCCCCGCCGAGCACCCCGAGCTCGAACGTGATCGGGATGTAGGCCGGCCAGGCGAAGTACGGCTTGCCGCTGATCGTCAGCGGGTAGGCGTACGCGTGCACCCACGTCTGGAGGAGGAAACCGCCGGCGGCGCTCCCCAGCGCCGCCACGAGGATGATCCACGGGAGCAGCGTCCGCCGCATCCCCATGGCCGCGTCGAGGCCGTGCACGGGGAACGGCGTGTGCGCGTCCCACCGCGTGTACCCGGCGTCGCGGACGCGCGTGCACGCGCGATAGACGTCGGCCGGGCTCGCGAACTCCGCGACGGCGCCGAAGTACGGGCCGGTGTCGGGGAGGAGCGCATCGAACGGCGTCCTCACGGCGCCCCCTCCTCGGCCAGGCCGCCCACGACCGCGCCGCGGTGCGCGTCCTCGTGCGCGTGCGGGTCGGCCTGAGGGAGCACGCCCTTGACCTCGGCGGTGGCGACCATCGGGAGGAAGCGCGCGAACAGGCAGAACATCGTGAAGAACAGGCCGAAGCTGCCGAGCAGGCACGCGACGTCCCATCGCGTCGGCCGGAAGTACCCCCACGCCGACGGGAGGAAGTCGCGGTGCAGCGAGGTCACGATGATCACGAACCGCTCGAACCACATCCCGATGTTCACGAAGATCGACATGACGAAGAGGATCGGGATGCTCGTCCGCGCCTTCTTGAACCAGAACACCTGCGGGCTGACGACGTTGCAGGTGATCATCGTCCAGTAGGCCCAGGCGTAGGGCCCCAGCGCGCGGTTCGTGAACGTGAACATCTCGTACGGGTTCCCCGAGTACCAGGCGATGAAGAACTCCATTCCGTACGCGTAGCCCACCATGCTGCCGGTGACGAGGATGATCTTCGCCATGTAGTCGAAGTGGCGGATCGTGATGATCTGCTCGAGGCCGAAGGCGGTGCGGCAGATCGTCATCAGGGTGACGACCATCGCGAAGCCGGAGAAGATCGCCCCGGCGACGAAGTACGGCGGGAAGATCGTCGTGTGCCAGCCCGGAAGCTGCGAGACGGCGAAGTCCATCGACACGATCGAGTGGACCGAGAGGACCAGCGGCGTCGCGAGACCCGCGAGGACGAGGTAGGCGACCTCGTAGTTCTGCCAGTGCCGGTTCGACCCGCGCCACCCGAGCGCGAAGAACCCGTAGGCGCGCTTGCGGAGCAGGGTGCTCGCCCGGTCCCGCATCGTCGCGAGGTCGGGGATCAGACCGACGTACCAGAACAGGACCGAGACCGTGCCGTAGATGCTGACCGCGAAGACGTCCCACAGGAGCGGGCTGCGGAAGTTCGGCCAGACCCCCATCTGGTTGGGGACGGGGATCAGGAAGTAGGCGACCCACACCCGCCCGACGTGGATGCCGGGGAAGATCAGCGCGCACATGACGGCGAAGATCGTCATCGCCTCGGCCGCGCGGTTGATCGACGTGCGCCACTTCTGGCGGAACAGGAAGAGGATCGCCGAGATCAGCGTCCCGGCGTGCCCGATGCCGACCCAGAACACGAAGTTCGTGATGTCCCACGCCCAGCCGACGGGGATGTTGAGACCCCAGATGCCGATCCCCTCCCAGAACAGCCAGGAGACGGCGATGCCGAGAAGCCCCAGCAGCGCGAGGGACGGGAGGAAGAAGAACCACCACGCGAGCGGCGTCTTGCGCTCGACGGGGCCGGCCACCGCCTCGGTGATCGCGTGGAAGTCCTTGCCGCCGAGGATCAGCGTGGGACGACCGGCGACCGGATCGTAGAGATCGTTCTCGGCGATCGAACCCATCTTTGGCTCGCGGCCTCCCCCGGACCCGGACGCGGGACGCCGTTCATACCATTCCGGATACGGATGGTCAAGAAGTCGGGGAATCACTCGAGACGCGGGCGGGCGGTGTCCGGCTACGACGCGGGCGGAAGCTCCATCCCGATCTGTCGCAGCAACGCGTCGAGATCGTCCCCCGATCCGGGAAGGCACGCGGCGATCCGGTCCGCGAACCGCGACGCCCACGGCGCGGGCGCGCCCTCGCTCGGCGACGGCCGGGACAGGAGGCGGCGCCAGGTCCGTCCGACTTCCGCGTCGTACTCCGCGAGGGACGACGCCGGCGCGCCGCGGCGGAGGACGGCGACGAGGCGTCCGCCGAGGTCCTCGGCCTCGCGCAGCCCCACGTTCATGCTCTGCGCCCCGGCCGGCGCCGTCAGGTGCGCGGCGTCGCCCGCGAGCCAGACGCGCCCGGCGCCGAAACGCGCTGCCAGGCGCCGCTCGAACCGCGCGCTCGCCGTCCACTCGAGGCTACGGATCTCGGCCGTGAACCAGGGGGCCTGCGCCTGGAGCAGCGCCGCGAATCCCGAGGGGTCCGGCTTGTGGTCGGCCTCGCTCGCGATCGGGAAGCTCATGCGGCATCGGCCGCCGGGGAGCGGCCAGTACGCGCCCACTCCGGTCCGGGCCAGCATCAGACGCCCCTCCTGCGGCAGCGGTCCGCCGGCCTCGCACTGGTAGACCGAGACGATCTCGTGCCCTCCCGATTCCTCCATCGGGATCCCGAGACGGCGGCGCACGAACGAGTCGTACCCGTCCGCGCCGACCAGCCACGACGACGAGACGTCGACCGTCCCCGCGACCACCTGCTCGGAGCGCGCGATCGGGTACCCGGTCGATACCGAATCGAGTCGCGCGACGGTCAGGTCGACCCCGTCGGCGCGGGGCTTGAGGTCCTGCACGCGATGGAGCCAGTGCACCTTCGTGCCCAGCGCCGCGAGCGCGTCCTCCAGGAGCAGCTCGAGGCGGCTCTGCGGCAGCACGAACAGCTGCTTGTGCCGGCCGCCGAGCGCGGAGATGTCGATCTCGCCCCGGCGCTCGGCCCCCTCGTACAACCCGACCTTCGTGACCGCGACGCCGTGGGCGCCGACGCTTCCCATCAGCCCGAGCGTGTCGAGGAGGGCTTGCGTGCCGGGATGCAGGACGACCGCGTAGCTGTGCACGCCGGTGCGGCGGTTCGTGTCGAACACCTGCACGTCGACGCCCGCGCGCTTCAGGACGAGTGCGACGACGAGCCCGACGGGGCCGGCGCCGACAACGACCACTTCCGCTTCCAGCGTGCGTGCCATGGGATCCTCCTCGCCGGACTAGGCTACTCCCGAAGCGGCCGCCGCGAGCACCGGGATTGGTCCAGAATAACCGGCAGGGGCGTCATGATGGAATCGTGGTCCCGGCGGGAGATCCTGGCGGCGACGATCGCGGTCGCGGCGGGGCTCCTCGCCGCGTGCGGGGAGGACCCGCTGCCCGCGTTGCGCGCCAGGGCGCGGAACCTCGGCGCCTCCCTCGACTGCTCCGACGTCGCGATGCTCCAGCCGGCGGAGGCCGCGACCCGCGCCGACAACCAGTACCGGCAGCACAGCGAGCGGGACGACCAGTTCTGCCTGGCCTGCCTGAACTATCAGCCCCCCGCCGACCCGGCCGCGTGCGGCACCTGCAAGACGGTCCGCGGGCCGATCAACCCCGACGGCTGGTGCAAGCAGTGGACGAAGGCCAGGCTCTGAAGGCTCAGCCGAACACCAGCAGCACCGCGAAGACCACGATCCAGACGGCGTCGAGGAAGTGCCAGTACATCTCCGCGTACGTGACCCCGGGGTGGTGTCCGCTGCCGTAACGGCCGCGCGACGCGCGCCACGAAACCACGCCCAGCAGGACGAGGCCGCCGACGACGTGCGCCGCGTGGAGGCCGGTGAGCATGTAGAACGTGAAGGCATAGAGGTTCCGCGCGTGGATCCCCATGTCCAGCGAGATGAGCCTCCACCAGTTGGCCACCTGCACGACGAGGAACAGGAGACCGAATCCCAGCGTCGCGCCAAGCCACCGCGTCGTCGCCGTCGTCTCGCCGAGGCGGATGCTGCGATGGGCGCGGTGGACGGTGGCGCTGCACGCCAGCAGGACGAGCGTCGCGATCCACAACCCCGAGGGCAGACGCGGCATCCCCGGCGGTGGCCACGCCGTGGCCCGCAGGCGGACGACGAGGTAGCCGGCGATCGCCGCGAGAAAAAGGACCGCGAGCGAGGCGAGGAAGATCACCATCCCGAGGGCGCCCGCCCCCGGCACCGTCCCCTCGCGCGCGGCGCGCGGATCGCCCCTCTCGGGCGACGCGAAGGGAGACGAAGACGCCGTCAAGACGGGTTGGTCTTGATCGACGGGGCGTAGCCGGGGATCGTGTTCGGCTCGTACTGCCGCGTGTCGGTCAGCGCGATCGAGATGAACAGCGCCACCAGTGCCAGGGACACGATGAAGATGATCGCGTTGAACGGCTTGTCGTACTTGAGGTGCATGAACACGAGGACCACGAGCGACGCCTTGACCACCGCGATCGCCAGCGCGATCCAGACGCCGAACCGCCCGAAATTGAAGTAGCTCGCCCCGACCGTCACTACGGTGAGCGCGAGCAGCGCTCCGAGGACCGCGAACAGCGTCGGGAGCGGGACGACGTGGCCGACGGCGGGGTGGATCCCCTCGCCGTGGCTCGTGCCGTGGTCGGATGCGTGCTGGGTCATGGCGACCTCTACTTCACGAGGTAGAGCAGGGGGAAGAGGAAGATCCAGATCAGGTCGACGAGGTGCCAGTAGAGGCCGACGAAGTCCACCGGTGTGAAATACCCCGGCCCGAAATCGCCGCGCGCGGAGCGGATCAGGATCCAGCCGATGGCGAACATGCCCACGAGCACGTGGATTCCGTGGAGGCCGGTCATCAGGAAGTAGATCCCGAAGAAGATCTGCGCGTTGCTGGGGCGCTTGCCGAGCCCCTCGCTCTCGCCGGGCTCCCGATTGGGAACGGTTCCCGCGGGGCCGGCCGCAGCCGCGGGAATGCGGGACACCTCGAGCGCCGGCCCCGAAACCGGCGGCGCCGGCTTCGCGACCGGGGGTGCGGCGGCCGTGGCGGCGTGCTCCTCGCCTTCCTCGTGCGGGTGGAAGTGGGTCCCCGGAAGGAGCCCGTGGGCGAACTTCGCCTTGTACTCGACGTACTTGATGCACATGAACCCGCCGCCGCCGGCGAGCGTGGCGGCGAGGAGGGCCACGAGCAGCTTGCGCTGGCCGAGCTGCGACGCCCGGACCGCCCACGCCATCGTGAGCGAGCTGCACAGCAGGATCACCGTGTTGGTCGCCCCGAGGGTCTTGTCGAGGAACTGGTGCGCGTACAGGAAGATCTCCGGGTGGTTGGCGCGGTAGATCGCGTAGGCGCAGAACAGGCCGCCGAAGAGCAGGATCTCGGTCGCCAGGAACAGCCAGATCCCGAGCTTGCCGGCATCGAACTGCTGGGTCAGCGTCTCGAAGTGGTGCCGCAGGTGGGGCGGGTGCTCGTGAGGCGGCGCGGCGGTGGTCGTGTGCTGACTCATCACGCCTCCGCCTCGTGGTAGGACTTGCTCAGATACCCGCCGGTCGCGCTGTCGTAGACGAGGTGCGTGTAGTCGTACGGGTCCTCGGCCAGCGGAGTCTCGGCGAAGTTGTCGTGCGGAGGCGGAGAGGGCGTGTGCCACTCGAGCGAGTTCCCGCCCCACGGGTTCATGGGCGCGGGCCTCCCGCGGAAGAGCGAGTGCAGCAAGTAGTAGGCCGTCAGGAAGAACCCGGCCGCCATGACGTACGAACCGATCGACGAGATCACGTGATAGATCTGGAACTTCGGCAGGTAGTCGTAGTAGCGCCGCGGCATCCCGTGGCTGCCGAGCATGAACTGCGTGAAGAACGTCGTGTTGAAGCCGACGAACACCAGCGCCGCCCCGACCCGGCCCAGCCGCTCGTCGAACATCCGCCCGGTCATCTTCGGCCACCAGTGGTGCAGGCCCGCCAGGAAGGCGACCACCGCGCCGCCGAACATGACGTAGTGGAAGTGGGCGACGACGAAGTAGGTGTCGGTGAGGTGCACGTCGGTGGCGAGGCTGCCGAGGTGCAGCCCCGTCAGGCCTCCGATCGTGAACGTGATCAGGAACATCAGCCCGTAGCACATGGCCGTGTTGAGCTGGATGTTCCCCTTGTAGAGCGTCGCGAGCCAGTTGAAGACCTTGATCGCCGACGGGATGGCGACCGAGAAGGTCAGGGCGGAGAAGATCACGTTGGCCATCCCGGACTGGCCCGAGACGAACATGTGGTGGCCCCACACCAGGAACCCGAACGCCGCGATCGCCACCGAGGACAGTCCGATGAAGCGGTAGCCGAAGATGTGCTTGCGCGCGTGGATCGAGATGACCTCGGAGATCACCCCCATCGCCGGCAGGATCATGATGTACACGGCGGGGTGCGAGTAGAACCAGAAGAAGTGCTGGTAGAGCACCGGGTCGCCGCCGAGGGCCGGGTCGAAGATCCCCACCCCGAGCGCCCGCTCGGCGATCAGGAGGAGCAGCGTGATGCCGAGCACGGGGGTCGCGAGCACCTGGATGAGCGCCGTGCTGTAGAGCGCCCAGAGGAGGAGCGGCATCTTGAACCAGGTCATCCCCACCGGGCGGAGCTTGTGGATCGTCACGATGAAGTTGAGGCCGGTGAAGATCGAGCTGAACCCGAGGATGAACACGCCGAAGATGGTCGCGATGACGTTCGTGTTCGTCGTCGTCGAATACGGGGTGTAGAACGTCCACCCGGTGTCCACGCCGCCGGCGATCACGGCCCCGACCGCGAAGCACGCCCCGAGAATCCAGAGCCAGAAGCTCATCAGGTTGAGGCGCGGGAAGGCGACGTCCTTGGCCCCGAGCATGAGCGGGAGGACGAAGTTGCCGAGGGCCGCCGGAATCCCCGGAATGATGAAGAGGAACACCATCACGGCGCCGTGCAGCGTGAACATCTTGTTGTACGTGTCGGCGTCCATGATCGTGCGGCCGGGGGTGAGCAGCTCGGTGCGCACGGCGAGCGCCGCGAGCCCGCCGAGCAGGAACGACGAAAGCGTCGCCACGAGGTACATCACGCCGATGCGCTTGTGGTCGAGCGTGAAGGCCCACGAGCCGAAGCCCGCCGAGTGCGTCAGGTAGTTGTCGCGCGCGGGCGGCGCCGCCGGCCGTCCGATCCGCGCGCCTTCGACGGTATCCATGGCGTTCCCCCTCCTACTGGAGGTGTTTCAGGTACTCGATCAAGGCGGTGATCTCCTTGTCCTTCAGGCGCCCCTGGAAGGTCGGCATCACCGGCTCGAACCCCGCGACGACCTTCGCCTGCGGGTTCAGGATCGACTCCCGCACGTAATTCTCGTCGACCAGCACCGAGCTGCCGTCGCGAAGCGACTGCTGGTGCCCCCAGATCCCCTTGAAGCTCGGCCCGATCCCCGCCGTCCCGTCGAGGGAGTGGCACTGCTTGCAGCCGCGCTGCGCGTAGAGCTTCTCCCCTCCCTCCCAGAGCTTCTCGGGGGGGAGCTTGTCGATGAAGTTGGCCGCGTCGGCAAGCCACCGCTCGAACTCCGGCGCGGACCGGTGGACGATGACCTTGGCGAGCATCGTCGAGTGCTGGGTGCCGCAGTACTCCGCGCAGAAGATCTGGTACTCGCCCGGCACGTCGGCCTGGAACCACTGCGTCTCGTAGCGTCCCGGGACCGCGTCGCGCTTGATCCGGAACTCCGGAACGAAGAGCGAGTGGATCACGTCCTGGGAGGTCTCGACGAGCCGGACCGGCGTGCCGGGGGGCACGTGGAGGTTCTCGTCGACGACCCCGTTCGGGTACGTGAACAGCCACTTCCACTTCTGGCCGAGGACTTGGACCTCGTAGGCGTTCTGCGGCGGCGTCGACATGTCGAGCGCCCCGGTGAACCCCTCCCAGAAGATCCAGATCACGATCAGCAGAGGGATGACGGTCCAGGTCACCTCGAGCGTGCGATTGTGGGTCTCCGAGGGCTCCGCCTCGTGCCCGGGCCGCGCCCGGTACTTCCAGACGAAGTACATGAGCGCCACGGTGATCAGCACGAAGAAGAAGATGCTGATCCAGGTGATCGCCATGAACAGGCCGTCGACCCGCGGAGCGACCGTCGATCCCTGGCGCGGGAGCCAGAACCCTCCCGAATCGATCCCCCCGATCGAGGCCGTCAGCGAGCGGATCCCGTCGATGAGCATCCCGTCAGCTCCGGACCGATTCGGCCGACTCGCGGCGGCGGCGCCGGTCCCGGATCCACAAACCCGAGACCGCGGTGCCCAGGATCAGCACGGAGAGCGCCGCTCCGGCACGCATGATCTTCATCGCCGCGAGCGAGTAGCGACCCCGGCCCGCGTCGTAGTGGTAGCAGTAGAGGATGAAGCGCTCGAGCGCGGAGCCGATCTTCCCGCGAGACGCTTCGAGAAGGGCGAGCTTCAGCGTATCGGGCTCGAACTGGACGCCGTAGAGGTAGCGCGACACGTGCCCGTCGGGAGTGACGAGCAAGATCACCGCCGCGTGACCGTACTGGTCGGTCTCGCGGTCGTACTCGTACTCGAACCCGGCGGCGCGCGCGAGCCCCTCGATCGAGGCCGAGCTCCCGGTGAGGAAATGCCAGCCGCTCGCCGCCGCGGGGCGGCCGTACCCCTCGATATACGTGCGCTTCTTGGCCGCGGCGAGCTCCGGCCGCTCGCGCGGGTCGATGCTGACCGTGACGACGTCGAACTCGCTCCCCGCCGTCCACGGAAGGCCCTTCATCCCCTGCACCAGCCCATTGAGCTCGTACGTGCACAGCATCGGGCAGCGGTAGTAGTTGAGCGTGAGGATCACCGGCCGGCCGGGGCCGAAAAACGCGCCGAGCGTGACGGGCCGGCCGTCCTCGTCGGCGAATGCCAAATCCAGCGGAAGCGGCTGGCCGAGATGCTCCGTGACGCCCACGTGGGCGAGGGGCTTCGGCACCGGCTCCGTCCGGTCCTGGGCGCGCGCGGGCGACAGCGCGAGCGCCACCGTCGCGGCGAGGATCACCGCTCTCATTTCCGCCCCTTCGGCTTCGGCGCCGGAGCCGCGCCGGGCGCGGGGGCCGGGGCGGCCGGCACCGCCACCACGGGGGCCGCCGGGTCGGCCGAGGCGACGAGGCGCGCGATCGCCTCGTCGATCGGGATCGTGACGAGCCCGCGCTCGCGGTCGACCCATCTCACCTGCTGCAGGCGCTCGAGCTGGGATGCGCGGAGCGTGCGCAACTCCTCGGGAATCTGGGAGACGACCTTGCGCTCCCATTCGGCCCGGGACACTTGTCCGTACATCCCCTGGACGAGGACGACGACCATCACGAGCACGAGCGTACCGACGATGCCGACCGTGAGGGTCGAAAGCGCGTCCGGATCGGCTTCCTCGACGTGCGGAGCGTGTTCGTCGTGCGCGTCCACGGTCACATCCCCTAGAAGTTCTCGAACGAGAGCGATTCGGACAGGCGCGGGTCGCGGACCGGCACAAGGGACGCCGCCCCGAGCCGGCGCGCGACCGAGGCGAAGAACAAGCCGCCGATGCCGAGGAAGGTGGCGGCGTCCATCAGGGACAGCGGCACGACTCCCGGGCTTCTCGCCGGCATGACCAGCCAGTAGACGTCCACCCACTGCATCAGGAGCATCCATCCGGCTCCCGCGGCGATCAGCGCGCGGCGGCGCTTGACGGCACGGGACATCAGGGCGAGGAACGGGACCAGGAAGTGGCCGAAGAGCAGGAAGAGGCTCCAGCGCGTCCACGACCCGGTCTGGCGCGCCCGATACCAGATCGTCTCCTCGGGGAGATTCGCGTACCACATCAGCATGTACTGCGAGAATCCGATGTACGCCCAGAAGACGATGAACGCGAAGACCAGCTTGCCCATGTCGTGGTAGTGCTCCGCCGAGACCAGCGTCCGGAGGCGACCGGTCCCCTGCACCGCGAGCACGACGACCGTCAGCAGCGCGAAGAACGCCAGCGCGCACCCCGCGAAGAAGTAGACGCCGAAGATCGTGCTCGCCCAGTGCGGGGTCAGCGACATCAGGTAGTCGAAAGCGAAGAACGTCGTCGAGAGCGCGAACAGGACGAGGCCCGCCGTGCTCGCGGTCTCGAGGTGTTGCGTGATGCGGGGCTCCCCCGACCGGTCCTGGGCCACCGAGCGCCTCAGGAACCACACGGAAAGCCCGCCCCACACCGCGAAGTAAACGCCCGTCCGCACGGTGAAGAACGGCACGTTCAGCCACGCGGCCTTCGCCCGCATCAGCGGATCGGCGGCGACCGCGGCGGCGTCCGTCCACGGGTAGATCCGCGAGAGGCCGAGCAGGATCGGCACGGCGAGCGGCGCCATCGGGAACAGCAGGCTCGGCGCGACGGACTCGGCGAGGCGACGCACGACGACGCTCCACCCCGCCCGCGTCGCGTGCTGGACGAGCACGAAGAAAAGCGCTCCCAGCCCCAGCGAGAGGAAGAAGACGAAGCTCGCGAGGTAGGACCAGAGGAGCCGTGTCCACCCGTCCGGCGTCGCCGCGGCGAGCCCCGCGGCCAGGAGCCCTCCCGCGAGGCCCACCGCGAGGAGGGCGACGGACGCGGTGCGCGCGGTCCGGCCGAGCGAGAGCTCGTCCTGGGGCAGCTCGACGAAGGTGCGGACGCTCACGGCCTCACCTCTGGCGTGAGCTTCGCCCGCTCGTCGGCCGTGAGGGCCGCCACGGGGGCGTGCTGGCTGAGCTGCAGCGCCCGCACGTAGGCGACGATCGCCCAGCGGTCGGCGACGGTCACCTGCGGACCGTACGCCGGCATCGTCCGGATCCCGTTCGTGATGGTGTTGAACAGGTGTCCGACCGGCCGCGCGAGCACCGTCGGGTCGTGAAACGAGATCGGCGGGACCCAGGTCCCTTCCTGCAGCCGGTCCGCCCGGACGGCGACGACCCCGTCACCGTACCCGGCGAGCCCGTGGCACGGGGTGCAGTAGATCCCGAAGCGCTGCTGGCCGCGCCGGACGAGCGTCTCGGTGAGGGGGACCGGGAACGACTCGAGCCAGCGGCCGTCCCGGATCCCCGTGTGCGTCGCGTCGTCGGCGTCGAGCGACCCCTGGGGCACGGTTCCCGGCGGGTACGGCCGGTCGGCCCGGGTGTCGGCGAACAGCGGGTTGACCTGCTGCCCCTTGAAGCGGGGCTGGTTGTCCATCCCCTGGACGGGATGGACGCGCGGAAGGCGGCTCTGCGAGTGGCGGGCCTTGTAGATGAAGGCGAAGGGCAGCAGCGCCGCGACCGCGAGGATGAGCGCCACCGATCGAATCCAGCCCGGCATCGCCTAACCCTCGATCCATTCGACGGAGAGCGAGCCGGCGCTCCGCAGGAGCTTGTCGGTCGCCTCGACGTCGAAGAGGCGGTCGGTCGCCTCCACCGAGATGAAGAACGCGTCGTTGCTCGCCCGTCGGAAGCGCTTGTTCGCGAAGAGCGGGTGGTGGAGCCGCGGGAGGGCGTTGACGCCGAGCATCCCGAGGAAGGCGGTGAGCGAGGCGAGGAGGATCGTCAGCTCGAACGCCACGGGAATCTGGGCCGGCAGGCTGAAGAACGGCTTCCCGCTGACGATGATCGGGTAGTCGATCGCGTTCATCCACCACTGCATCAGGATCCCGCCCGAGGTCCCCGCGATCCCCGCGGCGAGCACGACCCACGGCAGGCGCGTCGGGCGGATGCCCATCGCGTCATCGAGGCCGTGGACCGGGAAGGGCGTGTGCGCGTCCCACCGCTCGTACCCGGCCTCGCGCACGACCGCGGCGGCGCGGCGGAGGTCGTCCGCCGTCCGGAACTCCGCGAGGAGCCCCCACAGGGTCTTCCCGCCCCCTGCGGCGCTCACGACCGGCCCTCATGATGAGGCTGCGGGAGGATCGCCTTCACCTCCGCCATCGCCACCATCGGCAGGAAGCGCAGGAACAGGAGGAACAGCGTGAAGAACAACCCGAAGCTCCCCGCCAGCGTGAGGATCTCGACCCACGTCGGCGAGTACGAGCCCCAGCTCGACGGGAGGAAGTCGCGACTCAGGGACGTGACGATGATCACGAAGCGCTCGAACCACATGCCGACGTTCACGAAGAACGCGATGGCGAAGATGATCCACGGATCGGTGCGGGCGCGGCGCGACCAGAATGCCTGCGGGATCGCGACGTTGCAGATGACCATCGTCCAGTACGCCCACGCGTACGGCCCGAACGCGCGGTTGATGAACACGAACCCTTCGACCGGGTTTCCCCCGTACCACGAGATGAAGAATTCCATCGCGTAGGCGTACCCGACCATCATCCCGGTCGCTAGGAGGATCTTGCACATGTTCTCGAGGTGGCGCGGCGTGATCAGGTCCTTGAGGCCGAACCACTCGCGGCACGGGACCGCCAGGAGCAGCACCATCGCGAACCCGCCGAAGATCGCCCCGGCGACGAAGTACGGCGGGAAGATCGTCGCGTGCCAGCCGGGCAGCATCGAGGTCGCGAAATCGAAGCTGACGATCGAGTGCACCGAGAGCACGAGGGGCGTCGCGAGCCCCGCGAGGAGCAGGTAGGCCCGCTCGTAGCGGTGCCAGTGCCGGTTCGAGCCGCGCCACCCGAGCGCCGCGATCCCGTAGGCGATCTGGCGGATCTTCCCGGTCGCGCGGTCGCGCAGCGTCGCGATGTCCGGAATGAGCCCCATGTACCAGAAGCACAGGGAGACGGTGAAGTAGGTGCCGACCGCGAAGAAGTCCCACAGGAGCGGGGAGCGGAAGTTCGGCCACATGTTCATCTGGTTCGGGAGCGGCGCGATCCAGTACTCGAGCCAGATCCGGCCGACGTGGATTCCCGGGAACATCAGCGCGCAGATGACCGCGAAGATGGTCATCGCCTCGGCGAAGCGGTTGATCCCCGTGCGCCAGCGCTGCCGGAACAGGTAGAGGATCGCGGAGATCAGCGTGCCCGCGTGGCCGATCCCCACCCAGAAGACGAAGTTCGTGATGTCGAAGCCCCACGAGATCGGCTTGTTGAGGCCCCAGACGCCGACGCCGGTCGAGATCAGGTAGAGGATCATCAGGCCCAGGATCCCGGTCAGCGAGGCGGCGATCCCGAAGGCGACGTACCAGGCCCGGGGAGGGGTGGGCATCTCGACGATCCGGCAGACCCGCTCGGTGACGCTCGCGTAATCGGTGGGCCCGAGCACGAGCGGTGCTCTGGCGGTCGGATCGGTCGTCGTATTGTCGCGGCTTCCGGCCGGAAGGACCGCCGTCTCGACGCTCATGCCCGCTCCGCCTTCGTCTCGGCCGCCGCAAGCTCCGCGGCGGGGTTCCGCAGGCGCGCCAGGTAGCGCGTGCGCGGCTTCGTGTTGACCTCCTCGAGGACGCCGTAGCTGCGAGAGTCGTCGTGCAGCGCCCGCACCCGGCTCGCGGCGTCGTTGAGATCGCCGAAGACGATCGCCTCGGTGGGGCAGACCTGCGCGCAGGCCGGGACGATCTCGCCGTCGCGGATCGTGCGCTGCTCGTTCTTCGCGACGATCTTCACCGCCTCGATCCGCTGCAGGCAGTAGGTGCACTTTTCCATCACGCCGCGCGCCCGGACCGTCACCTCGGGGTTGAAGACCATCATCTCGACGGCCTCGTGGTGCTTGTGGTTGTTGAACCAGTTGAACCGCCGCACCTTGTACGGGCAGTTGTTGGAGCAGTAGCGGGTGCCGACACACCGGTTGTAGACCATCACGTTCAGGCCTTCGTGGTCGTGAACCGTCGCGGCCACCGGGCAGACCTGCTCGCACGGCGCGTTCTCGCAGTGATGGCAGGCCATCGGCTGGAACGCGAGCCCGGGGGTCGCGGGGTCCCCCTCGAAGTAGCGGTCGACGCGGATCCAGTGCATCTCCCGGCCGCGCAGGACCTCGCTCTTCCCGACGATCGGGATATTGTTCTCCGCCTGGCAGGCGATCGTGCAGGCCGCGCAGCCGACGCAGGCGGTCAGGTCGATCGCCATCCCCCACTTGTGCCCCCTGTACTCGTGGGGCGTCCAGAGGACGGCGTCCTCGGGCAGCTCGACCATCTCGCGCGCGAAGGCGGGGTGCGCCTTGAGCTCGGCGAGCGTTCCCGTCCGCACGAGCTCCTCCGCACGGGTGCGCGCCTCCTTCTTGCCGAGCGGGTCGACGAGGTGGTGGTCCTGCGTCGTGGCCAGCTCGACGTGCCCCCCGGCGCGCGTGACGGCCGCGTCGTCACGCCACGGCGACACCGACCGTCGCAGCGGGGCGACGTTCGTCCCGGCCCCGGTTCCGACGCGCCCGGCGCGGGATCTCCCCCAGCCGAGGGCGACCGTGACCGAGCCGGCCGCCTGGCCGGGCAGGATGAAGGCGGGGAGGGTCACCTGCTTCCCGGCGACCGCGAGCGTGACGAGATCCCCCGAGCGCTTGATCGCGAGCGCCTCGGCATCGGCGGGTGCCACGAGCGCGGCGTTGTCCCACGTCAGCTTGGTGACGGGGTCGGGGAGCTCGATCAGCCAGCCGCAGTTGGCGAATCGGCCGTCGAGTAGACCGTGGCTGCGCGCGAACACCACCTCGCGCGCGTCGCCGGTCCGCGGCCGCGCATCGGCAAGCGCGCCCGCGGCGGCCCCCCATCCCGCCATGAACGCGGGCCGCACCGCAGGGGCGGCGCTGTCGGCGCAGACGCCGTCGTGGACGACGCGGCGCCACGCCTTCTCGAAATCGGGCCCCGGAAGGCGGCTCTGCCAGGTCTTGCGGACGGTCTCGTATCCGGGCGTGAAGCGTCCATCGACGAGCCAGCCCGCCAGCTCGATCGCCGACTTGCCGCCGTAGAGCGGCTCGATCAGCGGCTGGATGACGCCGGCGGTCCCGTCCCAGCCCGCGGCGTCGCCCCAGGCTTCGAGCGGGTGAGCCTCGGGGATGTGCCACCGGCAGAAGGTCGACGTCTCGTCGTCGTAGAGTCCGAGGCGAATCGTGTTCTTGATCTTGCCGAGGCGCGTGGAGAGGTCGAGATCGCCCGGCGCGTCGTACGCCGGATTGCCTCCGAGGATGACGAGCGTGTCGACGAGACCCGCGCCGATCTCGCTCGCGAGCTTCGCGATCGCCTCGGCATGGGACACGCGGGCGGCGTCCGGGTCCTCCGTGTAGCGGATCACGCTCCCGACGTTCCCGAGTGCCTCGTTGAGCGCCGCGGCGATCGCGTGCGCGGCGGCGGGCTGCCGCGGCCCGACCACGATCGCCCCCTCGCCCCTCGCCGCGAGCAGGTCCTTCGCCATCGCCTCGATGCGCGCATCGTCGAGCGGGTGCGCCGCGAAGCGTCCGAGGACGGTGGTGAGCGATTCGCACCCCGCGGGCATCGCGAGCCCTGCGGCCGCAAGCCGCGAGGCGACCTGCCCGAGGACGACCGGCACGAGCGCGCACTGGACCGGGATGCGATGGTCCGCGACCGCGCCGGTGAGCGAGACGCCCGGCTCGACCGACCAGAGGCGGTTCATCGTCCCGTCGGTCGCGCGGCGCTTTCGAGCCCAGGCCCGGGCCGGAGCCACGCCCGACGGATCGTCGGTCAGCACGTCGGCGTCGAACGCGGCGACGACCCGAGCCTTCGCCAGGTCCGCGTGCGCGCGGAGCGGGCGCCCGAACGCCAGGCGCGCCCCCTCGCGGGCCGCGTCGCGGCTCAGCGGATCCCACTCGACCCAGACTGCCTTCGGGAAGGTCGCCGCGAACCGGGTCCTCGCGGCGGCAAGGGTCGGTGACGAGCTCGGCTCGGCGAGGACGCGTAGACCGGAGCCTCCCGAGGCCCTGAGGGCCGCGAACACAGGCGCCGCCCACGCCGCGAACGCGTCGAGCGTGCGCGCGGTCCCGTCGCCGCCGGACTGCCTCTCGATGATCTCGGTGCTGCGGTCCGGATCGTAGAGCTGGAGGAGGAGGCCCTGGGCCGGTGCGTCGGTGGCCCCGAGGCTCGCCGGGTGGAGCGGGTTCCCCTCGATCTTGATCGGGCGCCCGTCGAAGCTCGTGACGAGAAGCCCCATCGCCGCGCCCGATCGGTCGTAGGCGGTCGCGAACCGGAGCGTGTTCCCCTCGACGTACCCTTCCGGCCGGTGCGCGAACGGGACGATGTTCTCGACGGGCCAGCGCCGGCAGGCCGTCATCCCCGCGAGCGCGACCGAGGCGCCCATCAGCTTCAGGAAGTCCCGCCGCGACGGGGCGAGCATCTCGTCGGCGTAGAGCGGGAACTCCCGCCCCACGAGCTCCCTCAGGGTGGGATCTCCCGCGAGGTCCTCGAGGCTCCGCCACATCGGGGGCGGCGTCGGGGGGGCGTCTAGCGGTGACATGTGCTGCAGTCCTCGGACGGAGCGAGCCGGAGCCTGTCGCGGACTCCCCGGCCGACTTGCGCAGCGGTCTGCGCCGCCGGTGGCGTCCAGTCCATCTGAGTCACCAGCTCCGGCGGCCGGAGGTGCGCGTCGGGATTGCGGTGGCAGTCCAGGCACCAGCCCATCGACAGCTTCTTGGACTGCGCCACGACCTCCATCTTGTCCACCCGCCCGTGACACTCGACGCAGCCGACCCCGCGCCGGACGTGCGCGCTGTGATTGAAGTACACGTAGTCGGGCAGGTCGTGCACGCGGACCCACGGGATCGGCATGCCGGTCGCGTTGCTCTCGCGCACGACCGCCAGCTTCGGCGACGTGCCGCGGATGTTCGTGTGGCAGTTCATGCAGGTCTGCGTCGGCGGGATCGCCGCGTGGGCGGCGACCTCGACCGTGTTGTGACAGTAGCGGCAATCGATCCCGAGCTCCCCCGCGTGGAGCGCATGCGAGTACGGGACCGGCTGCTCCGGGGCGTATCCGATGTCGGTGGTCGCGGGAGAGCCGCCGTACCAGACGAGCAGCGTGGCGAGCACGGGAACGCCGAGCGCGGCTGCCCCGAGCAGAGGTTTCAGCTCATCCACCCATCGCGGGAAGGTGAATATTTCGTTGGGGCGCTGTTCCATGAGCGAGCCGGCACTATAGCGGCTCGCGACGACCCGCCGCAACCCGACAAAAACGGTAGGGATTCGGCTCGAAAGGCGCGCCGGGCTTGAGTTTTTCGGGGGACCGAATCGATCGGGAGTACCGCTGGGGCCGGGCTCGCAAATGGACGCGCGAGCACCGGCCCCGGCACCTCGAAGACCCTGCTCAGGAGCGGAACTTGATGCCGCACCCGATCGACTTCGTTTCCTTCACGGCGACTTCCTTGCCGCCGACGACCGCGTCGAGCGCGTCCTTCAGGTAGCGCGCCTTCACCGCGTCGGGCTCCTGCGCGTTGTCGTCGATCGCGCCGTGGTAGACGAGCTTGCCGTCCCTGTCGAAGAGGAACGCCTCGGGCGTGCGCGTCGCCCCGAACGCCTTCGCGAGACCCGACGTGGCGTCCACGACGTACGGGTACTGGATGCCCCGGTCCTTCACACGCTGCTGCATCATCTCGTACGAGTCCTCCGCGGCGGCCTTGGGGTCGTTCGCGTTGACCGCGATGACGCCGATCCCCTTCGCGCGATAGGCGTTCCCCAGATCGACGATCCGTGTCTCCCAGGCCTTCGCGAACGGGCAGTGGTTGCAGGTGAACACGACGAGCGTTCCGGCGGCACCCTTGACATCCGACAGCGTGACGTCCTTGCCGTCGACGTTCTTGAGCTTCGTGTCGGTCATCGGTGCTTTGGACCCGATCGCGAGCGGATCGGCGAGGGCGGGGGCCGTCGCGACGGCGATGGCGAGCAGCGGAATGACGAGCGCTTTGCGGGTCATCGGGCCTCCTTGCGGGTGAGTGTCTCGAGCACTCGGTCCTTGATCTCGGCGAAGCTCGCCTTTCCCTCCCAGGAACGGGCGAGCGCGCCCTTTTGGTCGAACACGAACGTCGCGGGAATCGCGCCGCTCCACTTCGAAGACATCGCGTCGATGAACGCCTCGTCCTTGCCGGTGCGGACGAAGCTGGGAAAATCCACCCCTTGCTCGGTGAGGAAATCGCGCACCTCGGATTCCGCACCCGGGAAGTCGACCGAGACGAGCACGAGGCGGACGCCTTGTGGGGACAGGTCCCGCGCGGCCTTGAGCAAATCGGGAAACTCCTCCCGGCACGGAACGCACCAGGTGGCCCAGACGTTCACGAGCGTCGCCGCAGCGCCGCTGCTCCGGATCTGGGCCTTGACCGCGTCCCCGGTGGCGGGTGTCGGCACCGGCGCCGCCTTCGCCGATCGCGGCGCGTCGGCCGCCGCCGGGCAGGCGAAGAGGGCCAGAACCAGGATGGGGAGCAGGACGCGCATGTGGGAAGAGGATCCCCCATCTCCCGCCGGACGGCAAATCCGGCGGGGACGGCCGGCGCGCGAACGGCGCCGCGGCCCCTTAGCGAATAAGATCGTCGGGCCCATTTCCCCGGGAGAGCCGACCGATGCGCCCCTCACGACCGATGCCCCTCGCCGCGCTGTGCGCGTGCCTCATGGCCGTGATTCCCGCCGCCGCCCGCGTGGACGTCACGGTGGACGCCGACTCGCTGAACGACTTGCTGCGCTCGATGGCGCCCGACCACGTCGACGTCGCCCTGGCCTCCGGGCGCAGCGTCACGCTCCAGCTTCAGGACCTGAAGGTCACGGGATTCGATCCGTCCGCGGGGCCGAACGGCGGGGTCGTGGCGTCGCTCCGCCTGAAGGTCCCGGAGCTGGGGATCGACATCCCCGTCGAGCCGAGGCTCGGTCTCGAAATGGGACAGGCGCCGGACGGGACCAAGGCGTGCAACCTGAAGTTCCAGAAGGTCGTCTTGGCCCTGCCGATCGCGGGCAACGTAGACGTCGCGCCCCTCATGCCCCCGCTGCCGGTCATGCCGGACTCCTCGTGGATCGTCCGGTCGGCGCGAGGAAACGTCCGCGTCAAGCCCGTTCTCGTGGACGCGAAGACGGGCGTCAAGAGCATCCGTTTCGGGTTCGACCTGACCGTCGGCCCCGCCTCCCCCTGACGGCGTGCGTTCCGGCGCTCCTTTGATACATTTTGAAAGGAGGATGGGTTCTCCGTCCCTCTAGAGGTCGCCACCGACGATGCCCTCCGCCAACACACTCCGCCGCCTCTTCCGGGAGCGCATCCTCGTCCTCGACGGGGCGATGGGGACGATGATCCAGGCGTATCGTCTGGGCGAGGCGGACTTCCGGGGGCAGCGCTTCGCGGATCACCCGAGAGACCTCAAGGGGTGCAACGACGTCCTCTCGCTGACCCACCCCGAGCTGATCGCCGAGATCCACGGCCGCTACATCGAGGCGGGCGCCGACATCATCGAGACGAACACGTTCAACGCGCAGGCGATCTCGCTCGCCGACTACGGCCTCGAGCGCCACGCCTACGACATCAACAAGGCGGCGGCCGAGATCGCGATCCGCGCGGCGAAGGCGGCGATGGCGAAGGAGCCCGGACGGCCGCGCTTCGTCGCCGGGTCGATCGGCCCGACCAACCGCACGGCGTCGCTCTCCCCCGACGTCGAGAACCCGGCGTTCCGCGCGATCTCGTTCGACGAGCTGGTCGCGGCCTACAGGGAGCAGGCGCGTGGCCTCCTCGACGGGGGCGTCGATCTCCTGCTGCCGGAGACGACGTTCGACACGCTCAACCTTAAGGCGGCGCTGTTCGCGATCCAGAGCCTCTTCGCCGAGCGCGAGACGTCGGTCCCGGTCATCGCCTCGCTGACGATCACGGACGCGAGCGGGCGGACGCTCTCGGGCCAGACGCTGGAAGCGGCCTGGGTGTCGATCTCCCACGCGCCGCTGGTCGCCACCGGGCTCAACTGCGCCCTGGGCGCCCGCCAGATGGAGCCGTTTCTCGAGGAGCTGCAGCGCACCGCTCCTCTGCCGATCGTCTGCTACCCGAACGCCGGGCTGCCGAACGCGTTCGGAGGGTACGACGAGAAGCCCGGCGCCATGGCCGCGACGCTGCACCAGTACGCGACGGAGGGATGGCTCAACGTCGCAGGCGGATGCTGCGGCACGACCCCCGAGTTCATCGAGGCGATCGCCGAGGCGGTCCGCGGCCTCCCCCCGCACCGCCCCGTGGTCCCGACCCCGTTCCTGCAGCTGTCGGGGCTCGAGCCGCTCACCGTGCGGCCGGACTCGAACTTCATCGTGATCGGAGAGCGGACCAACGTCACCGGCTCGAAGCGGTTCGCGCGCCTCGTCGCCTCGGGGAAGCTCGAGGACGCGCTCGGCGTGGCCCGCGACCAGGTCGACGGCGGGGCCAACATCCTCGACGTCAACATGGACGAGGGGCTCCTCGACTCCGAGCGCGCGATGACCACCTTCCTGCGCCTCATCGGCTCGGAGCCGGACATCGCGAAGCTCCCGATCATGGTCGACAGCTCCCGGTGGTCGGTGCTCGAGGCCGGACTCAAGTGCCTCCAGGGGAAGGGGGTCGTCAACTCGATCTCACTGAAGGAGGGGGAAGAGGCGTTCCTGGAGCACGCGCGGACGATCCGCCGTTACGGCGCCGCGGTCGTCGTGATGGCGTTCGACGAGGCGGGCCAGGCCGTGACGGTCGACCGGAAGGTCGAGATCGCCCGGCGCGCCTGCGATCTGCTCACGAGGAAGGCGGGATTCCCGCCCCACGACATCATCGTCGACCCGAACATCCTGACCGTCGGCACCGGCATCGACGAGCACGACGACTACGCGCTCGCGTACATCGAGGCCGTCCGGCGGATCAAGGAAGCCTGCCCCGGGGTCTCGATCTCGGGGGGCGTGAGCAACGTGTCGTTCGCCTTCCGCGGGAACGAGCCGGTCCGCGAGGCGATGCATGCCGCGTTCCTCTACCACGCGATCCGCGCGGGGCTCGACATGGGGATCGTCAACGCCGGGCAGCTCGCGGTGTACGACGACATCCCGGCGGACCTGCTCGAGCACGTCGAGGACGTGCTCCTGCACCGGCGCCCCGACGCGACCGAGCGCCTCGTCGCGTTTTCCGCGGGTGTCTCGGGCGGCCCCGTCGAGCGGGCCCGGGACGAGGCGTGGCGGGCCGGACCCGTCGAGCGGCGGCTCGAGCACGCGCTCGTGCACGGGATCGTGGATTTCATCGAGGCGGACACCGAGGAGGCGCGCAAGCGGTACGGCCGCCCCCTCGCGGTGATCGAGGGCCCGCTCATGGCGGGGATGAACGTCGTGGGCGAGCTGTTCGGCGCCGGGAAGATGTTCCTCCCGCAGGTCGTCAAGAGCGCGCGGGTGATGAAGCGGGCCGTCGCGTACCTCCAGCCCTATCTCGCGGCGGAGAAGGCGGCGGGCGCGGCGAGCGCGCGAGGCACCGTCGTGCTCGCCACGGTCAAGGGGGACGTCCACGACATCGGCAAGAACATCGTCGGGGTCGTACTCGCCTGCAACAACTACGAGATCGTCGATCTGGGCGTGATGACTCCCGCGGACACGATCCTGCGCGAGGCGAAGGCGCGAAACGCCGACATCATCGGCCTCTCCGGCCTGATCACGCCATCCCTCGACGAGATGGTCCACGTGGCGCAGGAGATGCGCCGGCAGGGCCTCACGCTCCCGCTCCTGATCGGCGGGGCGACGACCTCGAAGAAGCACACCGCGGTGAAGATCGCGCCGGAGTACCCCGGGCCGGTCGTCCACGTCGTGGATGCGTCGCGGGCCGTCGACTGCGTCACGAGCCTGACCTCTCCCGCGCTGCGCGCCCCGTTCGTCACCGCCAATGCCGCCGAGCAAGCGGCGGTGCGCGGCGCGTTCGCGACCCGCGAGACGGCGCCGCTCGTCCCGTTCGCCGCCGCGCGCGCGCGGCACGCGGCGTTCGCCTGGACCGAGGAGCTGATCGCCCGGCCGGGATTCCTGGGCGCGCGGCGCCTGACCGGACTTCCGCTCGAGGAGCTGCTCCCCTACATCGACTGGACGCCGTTCTTCCATGCCTGGGAGATGAAGGGGACCTACCCGAAGATCCTGGAGCACGCCGCGTACGGCAAGGCGGCGCGCGATCTGTTCGAGCACGCCAAGGTTCTGCTCGCGCGCATGGTCGACCGGAAGCAGGTGCACGCCTTCGGCGTGTACGGCTTCTTCCCCGCCAGCAGCGACGGCGACGACGTGATCGTGTGGGAAAACGAGACGCGCGAGCGCGAGCGGGCCCGGCTCCACTTCCTCCGCCAGCAGTCGGCGAAGGCCGACGGCGAGCCGCTGCTCTCGCTCGCCGACTTCGTGGCCCCGCGGGAGTCCGGCCTCGTGGACTTCATCGGGGCGTTCGCGGTGACGGCGGGGATCGGGCTCGAGGCGCTGGTGCACCGCTTCGAGGCGGAGCACGACGACTACGACGCGATCATGGCCAAGGCGCTGTCCGACCGCCTCGCCGAGGCGTTCGCCGAGCTGCTGCACTACCGCGTGCGCGTCGAGTGGGGATACGGCCGCGACGAGCGCCCGTCGCTCGACGATCTGCTCCACGAGCGTTACCGGGGAATCCGCCCCGCGCCGGGGTATCCGGCCTGCCCCGACCACACCGAAAAGGCGACCCTCTGGGCGATGCTCGACGCGGAGAGCGCCGCGTCGATCCGCCTCACGGAGAGCTTCGCCATGCACCCGGCGGCGTCGGTGAGCGGGATCTACCTCGCGCACCCGGAGGCCCGGTACTTCTCCGTCGGGCGCGTCGGGCGGGACCAGATCGCCGACTACGCGCGCCGCAAGGGCATGCCCGTCGGCGAGGTCGAGCGCTGGCTCCGGCCGAACCTCGCCTACGAGCCCTGAGCCGGCTTGCGCTTGAAGTAACGGGACGGGTCCCAGCGCACCCACTCCGGATCGTCCGCTTCCGACGGCTCGCGCGAGGCCTTCGGCTCGGGCGACGGGGCGAGGCGGAGGAACACGCCTCCGTCCTCCACGCGCACCTCGTGGACGCGGACGCGCGCCCACGGACGGATCGGGCAGATCCCGGTCGCGGTGTCGTAGCGCCACTCGTGCCACGAGCACTGGAGAACCCGGCCGGACAGGTGCCCGTCGGCGAGCGAGGCGCCCATGTGCGGGCAGGTGTCGTCGAGCGCGAGCCAGCCGGCGCGGTCCCGGAAGATCGCGACCGGCACGCCCTCGACCTCGACCCGGCGGCCGCGGCCGCGGGTCCAGGCGGCGGCGTCTCCGACGCGGATCCAGCCGGAGCCGTCAGTCACGGATGCGGAGGGGCTCCTTCGGCGCCGAGGCGATGTACGACGACCGCTCCACGATGCGCGCCGACCAGGCGGCGATCAGCGGGTACCGCGCGTCCGGAAGCACGCCGAGCAGGCGCAGCGACGCGGTCAGCGGCGGAGCGAGGGCGACGTCGGCGAGGCTGAACATCGGGCCGCCGAAGTACGTCCGGCCCGCGAGCTCGGCCTCGATCCGGGCCAGGTGCTCGTGGATCTTCACCCGGGCGCTCTCGAGCGTCTTGTGGTCGATCTCGTCCGGCTTCTTGCGGATCAGGAACGGCGGGGCGTATTCGAACTGAGCCGCGCGGAACTCGCGCAGCGTCGCGTTGACGTACTGGTCGGTGGTGTCCTCGAGCATCCGCAACCGCGCCCGCTCCCACGGGTCCTTCGGGAGCATGGGCGGCTCGGGGTACGCCTCCTCGAGATACTCGGCGATGATCGTCGACTCGTAGATCGCGTGCCCGCCGGGCAGCTCGAGCACCGGCGTGAGCCGGAACGGGTTGAGCTTGGCGAAGGCCGGGTTCTCGTTCTTGTTCTCGGGGATCACGAGCTGGTGCGGAACGTTCTTCTCGTGGAGCACCATCCGGACCTTCCACCCGAACGGAGAGCGATCGAGGTGCCAGAGCTTGAGCATCGTGACCTCCCGAAGAGGCTTGGAGTATACGACGCTCAGCGGAGCAGCGCGATGAGGGCGTACACGAGCCCCCCGACGAGGCCGGACATCGGGATCGTGAGAATCCAGGCCCACACGACGCGCCGCGCGATCCCCCACCGCACCGCGGAGACACGCTGCACCGCGCCGACGCCGACGATCGCGCCAGTGATCGTGTGCGTCGTGCTCACCGGAACCCCGAGCTTGGCGGAGAGGAACAGCGACAGCGCGGCCGCCGTCTCGGCGCACGCGCCGGCCCACGGCGTGAGCTTCGTGAGCTTCATGCCCATGGTGCGCACGATGCGCCAGCCCCCCGTCATCGTTCCGAGCGCGATGGCGAGATGGCAGACCAGCACGATCCAGAAGGGAAATCCGACCGTGCCGTGCTCGAAGGAGGCCTGCTGGGATTTCCAGATCGTGGCGTAGAAGAGCGCCGCGATGATCCCCATGGTCTTCTGGGCGTCGTTGGTCCCGTGCCCGAGGGAGAACGCGGCGGCCGAGAACAGCTGGATGACCCGGAAGTACCTGTCGACGCGGGAGAACGACATCCTCCGGAACGCCCGGATCACGACCACCGCGAAGAGCAGCGCGAGCGCGAACCCGATGAACGGCGCGAGGACGATGAACTCGACCGTCATCAAGAACTTCCCGGTGTGCAGCACGCCCACCCAGGAGTGGGCGTACGCCATCGCCGCGCCCCCGAACCCGCCGAGCAGGGCGTGCGAGGAGCTGGTCGGAAGGCCGAACCACCAGGTGATCAGGTCCCACACGATCGCGCCGGCGAGCCCGGCGAGGATCACGTCGGGCGTGACGAACTCCGGGTGGACGATCTTGGCGACCGTGTTCGCGACGGCGACTCCGAAAACCCAGGCCGCGGCGAAGTTGAAGAAGGCCGCCCAGAGCACCGCCGGCCCCGGCCGCAGCACGCGCGTGCCGACGACGGTGGCGATCGAATTCGCCGCGTCGTGGAACCCATTGATGAAATCGAAGACCAGCGCGGCGACGAAGATCAGCGCCACGTACGGCTGGGAGAAGACGGCCCCGAGATCCTGGAAAAAGCCTTGGCTCACGTGGTGTCCGAGGGCGCGCGGGAACCGGCTACGTGTACTTCACGAGGACGCTTTCGAGGATGTTGGCGACGTCCTCGCACTTGTCGGTGGCGACCTCGAGGTGCTCGTAGAGATCCTTCCACTTGATGACCTCGAGCGGATCCTTGGCGCCGCCGTTGAACAGGTCGTTGAGCGCATCCCGCATCACCTGGTCGGCGTCGTTCTCGAGCTGGTTGATCTTGGCGCATTGCCGGATGATCGCCTCGGACTTGCTGAGGTCGCGCAGCATGGCGATCCCGGCGGCCGTCTCCTCGGCGCCGCGGACGATGATCCGGCCCAGCTCGATCGCGTGGGAGCTGACCGTCGAGATCTTGAACGTCACCAGCCTCTTGGCGACCGCGTCGATGTAGTCGAGGACGTCGTCGAGGCGCGAGGTCAGCTCGAAGATGTCCTCGCGGTCGAGCGGCGTGATGAAGCTCTTGTTCAACCGCGCCATGAGGCGGTGGACCAGCTCGTCGCCCTCGTGCTCGATGTCGTGGATGCGCTTCGACGCGAGGTACACCTCGTCCATCGAGCCCTTCGACTCGAGGCACTCCTGGAGCAGCTTCGCGCCCCTGACGACGGTCTGCGACTGCTGCTCGAGCAGATCGAAGAACTGGACCTCCCGCGGGATCAGCGCCATGGACTGGAGACCTCCCCGTGCCGTGCCGGGGCTTTCTACCACCGTTGCGTCGGGCCGGACAAGTCGCCCGCGACGCCGGAGGCGCCCCGGTGCGATGCGGCGCCCGCATACCCGGCAGCGTTAGACTCCGCGGGTGCCCACCCCGTTCTCGCGAAAAACGCTGACCCGCGAGGCGATCGTGGTCGGATGCGGCGTTTCGGGGCTATCGAGCGCGATCCGGCTCGCCGAGACGGGGTTCCGGACTCGAATCGTCGCGCGCGACCGCACCCCCGCGACCACCTCCGACGTCGCCGCGGCTATCTGGTACCCATTCCGCTGCGGACCCCCGGATCGCGCGCTGTCCTGGAGCGACCGCGCGTACGGGGTGTTCCGGGACCTCGCGGACGACCCCGACACCGGGATCACGCTGTCCGAGGGGATCGACCTGCGCGAGCCCGGCGACGGGGAGGAGCCGTGGTGGCGACCCGCGGCCGGACGATTCCGCGCCGCGGACCCGTCCGAGCTGGCGGGCTCCTACCCGACCGGCTGGGTGTTCGAGGCGCCGGTGATCGCCATGCCGGTCTACCTGAGGTGGCTCGAGCGGAAGGCGGCCGAGCGCGGCATCGCGATCGAGACGCGCACGGTCGCCGACCTCGACGCGCTGCTGCTCGAGGCGTCCCTCGTCGTCAACTGCACCGGCCTCGGCGCGCGGGATCTCTGTCGCGACGACGCGCTGCACCCGATCCGGGGCCAGATCGTCCGTGTCGAGCCCGGATGGGCCCCGCGCTTCGTGCAGGCCGGCGGGGGCACGACACCGCTGGCCTACGTGATCCCCCGCGCCGATTGCACCGTCCTGGGCGGGACGCAGGACGTCGGCTCCTGGGATCTGACCCCCGACCCGGAGACCGCGGAGGCGATCCGCGCGCGCTGTACCGCCCTCGTTCCCGGTCTCGCGCGTGCCGAGGTGCGCTCGCACGCGGTCGGGCTGCGACCCGGCCGCCCCGAGGTCCGGCTCGAGACCGTGGTGACGAGCGGCGGCGTGGTCATCCACAACTACGGGCACGGCGGGGGCGGCGTGACCCTCTCGTGGGGATGCGCCGAGGAGGTCGCGCGGCGAGCCGCAGCGGCCATCCCGATCTAGTTGGGTCAGTCTGCTTTTCCTCTCCCACAGGACACTCCCTTCTTCTTGCTCGGCTCCCCGGATACCTCGCTGGACATGGCGGAGCTTCGCTGATCCAATCTGGGCCATGGGCCGTCCGAAATCCGTTCCTCCCGCCGCGCGTGCGCTTCCCGGCGATCTGACGGCCGAGCGGCTCGCCGAGCTTCACCGCGCCCTGCTTCTGCCCCGGCTGATCGAGGAGAAGATGCTGAACCTCCTCCGGCAGGGAAAGCTCTCCAAGTGGTTCTCCGGCATCGGGCAGGAAGCGATCGCGGTCGGTGTCACGCTCGCCCTCGAGCCTGAGGATTTCATCCTGCCGATGCACCGGAATCTCGGCGTGTTCACGAGCCGCGGGGTCGACCTCCTCCGCCTCCTCCGCCAGCTGCTCGGCAAGGACGGCGGGTTCACGAACGGACGGGACCGCACGTTCCACTTCGGCACGCTCGATCACCGCATCGTGGGGATGATCAGCCACCTGGGGGCGATGCTCCCCGTGGCGGATGGGCTGGCCCTGGGCGCGCAGCTGCGCGGCGAGCGCGCGGTGGCGGCGACCTTCACCGGCGACGGGTCCACGAGCGAGGGAGACTTCCACGAGGCGGTCAACCTCGCAGCGGTGTGGAAGCTCCCGGTCCTGTTCGTCGTCGAGAACAATCAGTACGGCCTCTCGACGCCCGTCTCCGAGCAGTACGCCTGCAAGGACATCGTGGACAAGGCGGTCGGATACGGCATCGAAGGACGCATCGTCGACGGCAACGATCTTCTCGCCGTTCTCCGGGCGGTGGGCGAGGCGGCCGCGCGCGCGCGCCGCGGCGACGGGCCCACGCTTCTCGAGTTCGAGACGTTCCGGATGCGCGGCCACGAGGAGGCTTCCGGGACCGCCTACGTCCCGAAGGAGTTGTTCGCGGAGTGGGCGAAGAAGGACCCCGTCGCGCGCTTCGAGACGCTCCTGATCGACGCCGGGGTGCTCGGAGCCGCCGATGCGGAGTCCGTGCGGCGCGAGATCAAGGGACGGATCGACGATCTGGTGGACGACGCTCTCGCCTCGCCGGAGCCGGCCTCGACCCCCGCCCGCGAGGTCGAGGACGTCTACGCTCCCTCGCGGCTCGTCTCGAGCCCGGCGCCGCCCGAGGGCGCCCCGTCGATGCGGCTGATCGACGCGGTGCGCGACGCGATGCACGTCGCGCTATCCCGGGACGACCGCGTGATCCTCATGGGCCAGGACATCGCGGAGTACGGCGGCGTGTTCAAGGCGACGGAGGGATTCGTCGAGGAGTTCGGCCGGGCGCGCGTCCGCAACACGCCGATCATCGAGTCCGGAGCGATCGGGTGCGCGATGGGCCTCGCCCTGAACGGCTTTGTGCCGATGGTCGAGATGCAGTTCGGAGATTTCATAACCTGCGGGTTCAACCAGATCGTGAACAACCTCGCGAAGACGCACTGGCGCTGGGGCGCGCCGATCGGAGTCGTGGTGCGCGTGCCGGTCGGCGGCGGGATGGGCGCGGGACCGTTCCACTCGCAGAACATGGAGGCCTGGTTCACGCACGTGGCCGGCCTCAAAGTAATCGAGCCTTCGAGCCCGTACGACGCGAAGGGGCTGCTCCTCGCCGCGTTCGCGGACGGCAATCCCGTCCTCTTCCTCGAGCACAAGGCGCTCTACCGCTCGGCGAAGGGTCCGGTTCCTGCGGGGTACTACACGCTGCCGATCGGCCGCGCGCGCGTCGTCCGCGAAGGGACCGATGCGACGGTCGTCACGTACGGAGTCGGCGTGTCGTGGGCGGTCGATGCGGCGGAGCGGCTCGCCGCGGAGGGGTTCTCGGTCGAGGTGGTCGACCTGCGGACGCTGCTGCCGTGGGACGTCGGGACGGTCGCCGCCTCGGTCCGCAAGACGTCCAAGGCCCTGGTGCTCCACGAGGCGCCGCAGACCGGGGGGTTCGGCGCCGAGATCGCGGCGACGCTATCCCGTGAGTGCTTCCGCGACCTCGACGCGCCTGTCGAGCGCCTGGGAGGCCTCGATGCGCCCGTGCCGTTCAGCAAGGCGCTCGAGGAGCTCTACATGCCGAAGGCGCGCCTCCTCGGCGCGCTTCGCGCGCTGCGGGACGCCTAGTCCGGAGAAAAAGAAGGGGGCCCGGAGGCCCCCTCCAGTCCGGCTACTCGATCTTGTGGAGCTCGACGCGCCGGTTCTGCGCGCGCCCTTCGTCGGTCTTGTTGTCGGCGATCGGACCGCCCTCACCGTACCCCTTCCAGGTGAGATTGGCCGGATTGACGCCCTTCGAGACGAGATAGTCGCGCACCGCGTGCGCTCGGGCCTCGGAGAGCTTCTGGTTGAACTTGACGGAGCCGACGTTGTCGGTGTGACCGCCGACCTCGACCTTCACGTCGGGGTACGCCTTGAGCGAATCGGCCACGGTGTCGAGGACCGCCTTCGCCTCGGGCTTGAGGTCCGACTTCCCGAAGTCGAAGTTCACTCCCTTGAGCGTGAACTCCTTCTTCCCGACGAACATCGGAGGCGGCGGAGGCGCCGGCGGCGGGCACCCCTTCGCGTCGACCTTCGTTCCGGCAGGCGTCCCCGGGCACTGGTCGATGCCGTCGCAGACGCCGTCGCCGTCGGAGTCGGTGGGGCAGCCCTTCGCGTCGACGCGGCACCCCTTCGGCGTGTTCGGGCACTGGTCGATGCCGTCGCAAACGCCGTCGCCGTCCGCGTCGGTCGGACATCCGGACGCGTCGACCTTGCACCCCTTCGGCGTGTTCGGGCATTTGTCGAGGCCGTCGACGACCCCGTCGCCGTCGGTGTCGGTCGGGCACCCGGTCGCATCGACGGGCCAGCCCTTGGGCGTGTCGGGGCACTTGTCGATTCCGTCGTAGACGCCGTCGCCGTCCGAGTCCTTCGGGCAGCCGACCGCGTCGACGATCGCGCCGTGCGGCGTATCGGGGCACTTGTCCTTCTTGTCGTAGACGCCGTCGCCGTCGGTGTCCTTCGGCGGCGCGCCCACGCCCCAGGTCCATCCGGCCATCAGCTTCGGAAGCGTGTAGTCCCGGCCCCCCGACAAGTCGGCGGAGGTGACGGTGCGGTCGAGGCGCAGCTCGATGCGGAGGGCGCCCGGCTTCCAGGCGCGGCGAACCCCGAGGCCCCCCGACAGGAAGCCTCGACCGTCGTTTCCGCCGAACTCTGTGTCGAAGATCATCCCCCCGCCGCCGACGTTGATGAAGAACTGCCACGGGTCGTTCGTGTTGATGTGCCACTCCGGGCCGATCCGGAACGCGTATTCCCCCGCGTTCCCGTACAGGGTGCTCGCGCCCTTGTACTGCGTGAACGTCCCGTCGATGAACCCCGAGACGTGCGGCGTGAAATGCCAGGCGAAACGCGCTCCCAGGAGGGGCGCGATCGTGTTCTTCTCGCTGCTTCCGACGAGCTGCTCGTCGCCGAGCCCGATCCCGGCCAGCAGCCCCAGCTCCCCCGGCTTCTCGTCTTCCGAGGCCGCGAGCGCGGGCCGGGTGCCGAGTAGCGTCAGACACGATACGGCCACCGACAGCAGGATCCGTCGCCAACGTTGCATGTCGATTCTCCAGAAGGGGCGGATGTCCCCCCGAGGTCCGTTCCGTCCGGGCCGAATGCTAGCTCAGGCCGCCTTGACTTCCGAAGTGCAATTTGGACAGCGCGACGCCTTGATCGCGATCTGCGACAGGCAGTACGGGCACTCTCGTGTCGACGGCGCCGCCGCCGGGGCCTCTTTCTTGAGGCGGTTCACTTGCTTGACGAGCAGGAAGATGACGAACGCGACAATGAGGAAGTCAATGACGGTATTCACGAAGACCCCGTAATTGACCGTCGGGGCGCCCGCCGCCTTGGCCGCGGCGAGCGACGCGTACGACTTTCCGTCGAGAGAGAAAAAGAGGCTCGAAAAGTCGAGATTGCCCATCGCTTTTCCGATGGGCGGCATGAGCACGTCGCCGACGAGCGAGCTGACGATCTTGCCGAACGCTCCGCCCATGATGACCCCGATCGCCATGTCGAGCACGTTCCCTTTCATCGCGAACTCTTTGAACTCTTTCAGCATCGCGCCTCCTCGGATTTGCGGGCGAGCGCACGCAGCGGCCGGGGCCGGCCGCGGGCGTTCGCGAGGCGAGAGTCTAACAGGTCGGACCGGCGGATCATTCAGCTGGCGCGGGCGGCCTGGTAAGAGTGGATCAGGTCGCGCAGCGCGATCGCGTCGCCCTTCGTATGACCGGCGGAGAGGATCGGGACGGTGCTTCCCGTGGAGTCGATCCGGATCGTCGAGAAGATCAGGCCGGTGGTGATCGCCACCGACGCGATCTTCGAGATCGGCATGCTCTCCTCGCTCCGGCCGATCCAGCGCGGCTTGATCCGGACGAGACGCTCCGGCGTGACCTCGATCCGCGTCGGGAAGATGAGGTTGCCCGAGGTGAGCCGGCTCGCGGTGAAGACCCTCGGGGCGTCCATCGCCGCCAGTATACGGTCCTCAGCGGATCACGAACGACACGACGACCGTGAAGTACACGCGCACGGGGCGGCCGCCCATCGACGCCGGACGATAGAGCCACTGCACCACCGCCGCGCGCGCCGCCTCGTCGAACAGCGGGCTCGTCGAGGAGAGCACCTCGACGGACTCCACCGATCCGTCCGTGCCGACCACCGCCTGGACCACGACTCGCCCCGGGAGGCGGGAGAGCCGCGCCGCCATCGGGTAGACGGGCTCGACGCGCTTGATGAGCACCGGGGGCACCATGTCCGACCGCAGAGCCACGGGCCCCGGATCTCCGGTGCCCGCGGTGCCGCTTCCGCCGCGGCCGTCGGCGCCGGGGATGCCGTCCGGCAAGCCGCCGATATCCCCGTCGGGAACCCCGATCTCGCCGGTCTCCGGCCCGGGCGTCGCGGAGGCGGCCGGAGTGTCTGGAGTGCGGCTCGGCGCGACGTCGACACGCGGCTGCGCGGGCTTGGGAGCCACGGGGGCCGAGGTCGTCCGCTCCGGCTCGCGGACTCCCCTCGTCGGAGCCGGAGGAGAGGGTTCCGCCCGGGGTGTCAGGAGATCCGACGGCGGCACGAAGATGTAGATGACGGGGGGCAGCTCGGGCGGGTTGACCGGTGGCACCGTGATCGCCGAGATCGCGGTGAGGGTGGCGACGACGGCGACGTGCGCGCCGACCGCCGCCGTGACGGCGGCCGTGCGTCTCCGGTCCGAATCCGTGGGTTCGGCCGTGAGCGTGGTTTCGAACATGGGCAACCTCCTGTCGTCTTGTCTTTGACAATGGGACCGGATCGGCCGCCCGGAGTTCCCGGGACCCTTTCGCCGCTGCGCGCAAACCGCGGTGGCGCCGTCCGGCGAACGGCCTCAAGATCAGCGCCGCATGACGAACACCGGATTCCGGAGGCGGATCGTCCTGCTCGGCGTCGTCGCGCTCGCCTCGTGCGAGAGCGACCGGCCGGCCCGCCTGCTGCTCTCCCCGACCCCGGCGCGCTACGCGGACGCGAATCCCGACACCCCGCACGTCACCTACGGCGACGGCTCGGTCTCGCGGAACGATCTGTGTCCGATCCGGAAGCGCAAGCTCAACCTCAAGATGCCCCCCGTGTACGTCAACGGACAGCCGATCGGGTTCTGCTGAACGCCCTGCCCCAAGGTCTTCGTGCAAGACCCTCAGATCCAGCTTCTCGAGATGGGGCTCACGTTCACCGACCCGGTCGAGCCGACGCGGCCCGCCGTCCTCGACGCCGCGCACCGCTCGTACGTCAACTGGGAGGTTTATTTCTTCGCCGGGGAAGACACGAAGCGCCGGTTCGACGCGGATCCCCTCCGGTGGTGCGGACACGTGACCGACCCCGTTTCCCACCAGAGGTTCGTCCCGGGATCGGGCTCGCCGCGGACGGTCTACGAGGGGCGGCCGTACTTCTTCTACACCCCCGCGTCGGCGGACACGTTCCTGCAGAACCCGCCGATGTTCGCCACAGTCAACTTCGACATGATGCCGATGTGAGCGCCGCTCACGCGCTCCACGAGGTCCCGGACGGGTCGTGCTGGCGCACCCGCCCCGTGCGCGCGAGGCGCTCGAGGTGGCTTCGCGTCTGCATCTCGCGCAGGAACGGCGCGGCCGAGGGCGTGTCGGCGTAGGCCGCCTCGGCGATCGAGGCGAGATCGCGAGTCGCGCCCGAGCCCAGCGCGGCGACGATCCTCTGCTCGCGCTCCTGCCGGTGCCGGATCGTGCTCGCGATCGCGGCCGCGGGGAGCGGCGGACCGTGAGCGGGGAGCACGATCGCGGGTTCGAGCGAGGCGGCGCGCGCGAGTGAGGCGAGATACTGGTCCATGTCCCCCTCCGCGAGCCCGATGAGGATCGTCGACAGGCCCGAGACGAGGTCCCCCGCGATCAGCGCGCGCTGGGGCGAGACGAGAAACGCGAGATGTCCCGGCGCGTGACCGGGGGTCGCGACCGCCTCGAGGAGCGCCCCCGCTAGGTCGATGGTCTCGCCGTCGGCGAGCGCCTGCCCCCGCACGCCGGGAGGCAGCGGCGGGATCCGGGAGAGGGTCGCCGCGTGCGCGCGGACCGGGACGCCGAGGGCCCGCGCCACCGCTCCCGCTCCGGAGACGTGGTCACGGTGATGGTGCGTGAGAACCACCGCCTCGACCCCGGCACCGGTCGCCTCGCGCTTTCGCACCACCGCCAGCAGCCGCTCGATCTCGTCGGGCTCGCCGGAGCCGGGATCCACGACCACGAACCTCTCGCCCCCGGGCATCCAGACGTTCGTGCACGCGGCGGGCGGCAGCGTGCGCGTCCGCAGCGGCAGCGCCCAGATCCCCGGGACGAACTCGATCCGCGGGATCGGCTGCTCCGCGCCGTTGACCTCTGCGACGATCCTCGCGATCGCCTCGGCCGTGGCCGGGCGTCCGTCGATCAGAGCCCGCAGGATCGGGAGGATCGGCGGCGGCACGAGCGCCGCTCCCGCCTCCCAGTCCGCGAGAACCCGCGGCGCCGAAGCGAACGAGAGGCTCTCGATCTCCGCGGGGGACGGCGGGGCCGGAAGCCTGGTGTCAGCGGGCACCTCGGCGACGAAGAAGAGCGTCCGGAAGCGCACCGCGAAGAACGGCGGCGTCGTGCGCTCCCCCGCGTCGAGCCAGGCGGCGGGCGGGATCGTCAGGCCCGTCTCCTCGAGCAGCTCGCGCGAAGCGCAACGCTCGAGCGCGCCGGCGCTGTCCGGCGCATCGGCCGGATCGATCTTCCCGCCGGGGAATGCGAGGTTCCCGGGCATGAACCGGCTCCGGCGTGAGCGCATCCCGAACAGGAGCTCCCATTCGCCCCCGGCGCGCCGCGCGACGATTCCCAGCGCCGAGTCGACCGGCGGCGGGACCTCGGCGGGCTCGAGACCGTCCGGAAGCTCGGTCATCCCACCACGGTACCAATTGGGTGCTAGGCTCGCCCGGAGCATGCCGGTCCAGCGGATCGTCGGTCCCGTGCCCGGGCTCGCGGAGCGCCTCGCGGGCGTCGTCGAAGACGCGGCCCGCGAGGCTCGCCTCGAGGGCCGTCCGGTCTCGCTCGCGGTTCCCGGCGGCTCGGTCGCGGAGTCGTTCTTCCCGAGGCTCGCGAGTCTGGATCTCGACTGGGACCGCGTTCTCGTGTTCTTCGGCGACGAGCGCGCGGTCGCCCCGGACGATCCGGCCTCGAACGCGAGGCTCGCGCGCGACCTCTGGCTCGACCGTGCGCCGATCCCGCTCGCCAATGTGCACCGGATGCGCGCCGAAGGCGAGGACCTCGATGCGGCGGCCCGCGCCTACGAGCGCGTGCTCCTCGACGTGCTCGGCGATCCGCCGCGCCTCGACCTCGCGCTCCTCGGGATGGGCCCCGACGGGCACGTTTGCTCGCTGTTCCCGGGGCACCCCGCGCTCGACGAGACCGAGCGGTACGTCCTTCCGGTGCTCGACGCGCCGAAGCCCCCACCCCGCCGGGTCACGCTGACCCTCCTGGCCTTGGCACGCGCGCGCACGGTCGTGCTCGCGGCGTTCGGCGCCGCGAAGGCGGAAGCGGTCCGCTCGGCGCTCGACGATCCGGCCTCGACGCTCCCCGCCGCCCGGGCGCTCCGTGGCGCGGCCCGGGCGTTCGCGCTGCTCGACCCCGCCGCCGCCCGTGTAAAATGACGCTGCCGTTCCGCCGCGGGAGATCCACGCCATGTACGCCGACATCCAGAAGGCCCTCGGAGACCAGGCCGCCTTCCTCCTCGAGTTCGCGCGCCCCAAGATCGCGAAGGAGCGCCTGCACCTTCCCGGACCGGACTTCGTCGACCGGATCTACGCGGTGTCGGACCGGAACAATCGGGTGCTCACCCATCTCCAGCGGATCTTCGGCCACGGGCGGCTGGGCGGCACCGGCTATCTCTCCATCCTCCCTGTGGACCAGGGGATCGAGCATTCGGCCGGGGCGTCGTTCGCGAAGAACCCGGACTACTTCGACGGAGAGAACATCGTCAAGCTCGCGATCGAGGGGGGGTGCAACGCGGTCGCGAGCACATTCGGCGTGCTCGGATCGGTCGCGCGGCGGTACGCGCACCGGATCCCGTTCCTCGTGAAGATCAACCACAACGAGCTGCTGACGTATCCGAACAAGGCCGACCAGATCCTCTTCGGGACCGTGAAGGAGGCCTACGACCTCGGAGCCGCCGCGGTCGGAGCGACGATCTACTTCGGTTCCGCCGAGAGCGGTCGGCAGATCGTCGAGATCGCGCAGGCGTTCCAGCACGCCCACGAGCTCGGCATGGCGACCGTGCTCTGGTGCTACCTGCGGAACCCCGCCTTCAAGAAGGACAAGGACTACCACCTGGCCGCCGATTTGACCGGGCAGGCGAACCACCTCGGCGTGACGATCCAGGCGGACATCATCAAGCAGAAGCTCCCCGAGAACAACGGCGGCTTCAAGGCGATGGGAACCGGCGGCTCGTCCTACGGAAAGCTCGACGAGAGGATGTACACGGAGCTTTCGAGCGACCACCCGATCGACCTTTGCCGTTACCAGGTGGCGAACTGCTTCATGGGGCGCGCGGGGCTGATCAACTCGGGAGGGGCGTCGGGGGCGAACGACCTCGCGGACGCCGTGCAGACCGCGGTGATCAACAAGCGCGCGGGCGGCACCGGATTGATCTCCGGGCGCAAGGCGTTCCAGAAGCCGATGAAGGACGGCGTCCGCCTGCTGAACGCGATCCAGGACGTCTACCTCTGCACGGACGTGTCGGTGGCCTGACCCGCCGTTCTCAGCGGCCCTTCTTCCCGCCCTTCCTCTCGGCGAGCAGCTCCCGCCGCGCCCGCTCGAGATCGCGGCGCTGCTCCTTCGTGACCTGGGGGAACGCGAGATCGAGACTCTCGAGCGTGTCCACGATCACGGCCGCGACCGCCATGCGCGTGAACCACTTGTTGTCGGCCGGGATCACGTACCACGGCGCCTCCGGCGTGCTCGTGTGCCGGATCATGTCCTCGTACGCCGCCATGTAGTCCTTCCAGCACCGCCGCTCGCGCGCGTCGGCGAGCGAGAACTTCCAGTTCTTCGCCGGCTCGTCGATGCGCGCGAGGAACCGCGCCTTCTGCTCGGCGTGAGAGACGTGCAGGAAGAACTTCCGGATGACGGTGCCGTTCCGCGTCAGGTACGACTCGAGGGCGTTGATGTCCTCGAACCGCTCCTTCCAGATCCGCTTCGTCACCAGATCCGGCGGCAGCTTCTGGGCGCCGAGGATCTCGGGGTGGACGCGGACGACCAGGGTCTCCTCGTAGTACGAGCGATTGAAGATGCCGATGCGGCCGCGCTCGGGGAGCTTCGTGTTCGTGCGCCAGAGGAAGTCGTGGTCGAGCTCCGCGGCGCTCGGCCCCTTGAACGAATGCACCTCGCACCCCTGCGGGTTGACGCCGGACATGACGTGCTCGATCGTGCCGTCCTTTCCGGCCGCGTCCATCGCCTGGAAGATCAGGAGCACGGCCCGGCGGTCCTGGGCGTAGAGCTTCTCCTGCAGGTCGCGCATCAGCTCCACGCCCTCCGCGAGGATCTCCTTCGCTTGCTTGCGGAGCTTCAAGCCCATGGTGTCGCCCGGGTCGATGTCCTTCAACCGGAACGAGCGCGGCTTGTCCACGCGGTATCGGCGTGCGATCACGCGCGAGTTCTTGTGGATCTCCCGGACACGCTTGTCGCTCGGCGCCATGGCTCGTCGCTCCTTTACGCGGCGGACTTGACCACGACGACCGTCATGTCGTCGTGCTGCACGGCCCCTCGGGCGAAGGCATCCGCGTCGGCGAGCAGGCGCTCGATCAGCTCCCGCGCCGTGCAGGGGCCCGCCGCGCGCACGGCCGCCTGCAGCCGTCCTTCTCCCCATTCCTCCTCCTCGGGGTTCATCGCTTCGCTCATCCCGTCGGAGTAGACGACGAGGATGTCCCCGCCGTCGAGCGTGACGGATCGACGCGCGTAGCGTCCGCCGTCGAGAAGTCCCACGACGGGACCGGTCGCGGCGAGCCGGAGCACGGCGCCGTCCGCGGCCCGGAAGAGCATCGGCGCGTTGTGGCCTGCGTTCACGTAGTCCAGGCGCATCGTCGCCGGATCGAGCTCGCCGTAGAAGAAGGTCGCGTACCGGTTCTCCGGCGAGGCCTCGTAGATCAGCCGGTTGAGATTCGCCATGAGCTCGGAGAGGTCCTCGGGGCCGGACAGGCGCTGTCCGCGGAGCGACGCCTGGAGGCTCGCCATCAGGAGCGCCGCGGGAATGCCCTTCCCCGCAACGTCGCCCAGTGCGATGCCGAGGCGCCCGCCGGGAAGGACCAGGAAGTCGTAGTAGTCGCCACCGACGCCCTGGGCCGGCCGGCAATAGCCGTCGCAGTCGAGACCCGCGATCGCGGGAAGCCGCTGCGGGAAGAGCTTTTGCTGCACGTCCCGCGCGATCTCGATCTCGCGGTGCATCCGCTCGCGCTTGGCGACCTCGGCAGCGACGGTCTCCATCAACCGGCTGTTCTCGAGCGCCAGTCCGGTTTGATCGGCCACGGCACCGAGAAGCTTGGAATCCGAGATGGAGTAAGGCTCCTCGCTCTTCTTCGGACCGAGGGAGACGACCCCCAGCAGCTCTCGTCTCCCGTTGAGCGGCAGGAGCAGCTCCGCGTCGAGCTCCGTGAGCTTGGCCCGGGTTTCCTCCGAAATGGTCTCACGCCGCAGCGGGCTGTCCGGGGCGTCGTGCCGCACGCGCAGGGGGCGCGAGGTCTCGCGCAGCCGGTTCAGCGCATCGGCCCCTGCGGGGAACACGACGGCGGGGGGCGTCGCGAAGCCGCGATACCGGCTCGGGACGAACTGCGTGCCGTCGAGCAGGTAGACCGCCAGCTTGTCGACGTGGAGCGTGGACCCGATCCGGTCGAGGACCGTGTCGAGCAGCGGTCCGGTCTCGCCGATCGTGCGCACCTCCTCCGCCAGGCCCATCAGCACGTGATCCGCGTCGTACGCCTCGCGGAAGAAGCGGCGATCGGTCCACTTGAGCGCGCCCTGGGCGAGCCGTGGCACGACGACCGCCGCGAGCATGCCCCACGCGATCCCCTTCAGCTTCTGGGGCCGATTCCCTTCGGGGTCGCTGACGAGGCGCCACGCGTTCCACACGACGGCCGCCATCGCGAGGACGACCAAGACGCGAATCGCCCCGCGCGTGGCCGCGTAGCGCAGTCCCTGGCGCACCGCCACGCGCACGTCCATCGCGCGGTCGACGAGGATGACGTAGGCGAGCGTCAGCGGAAAGATGACGACCGCCAGGACCGCGGGGACGAAGAACGGGACCGGGAGCTCGTCGACGCTCCTCCCCGTCGAGACGGCGATTATCTCGGCGATCAGGAGCGGCGTGAGCGCGATCGAGGCCCCCCACATCAGGAGCCGCACGCGTCGCCGTCCGTCCGGTGCTTCGGTCATGCCGGATTTCGTGCCCATGACCACGAAGAAGTAGCAAACGGCCAGCATTGCGGTGAGGGTCGCCGGAAGATCGATCCGGTCGACGAGGCGCGAGAGCGGAGCGAGCGACCGCGCATCGAGCACCGCCGCCACGTTGCAGACCACCGCGGCGATCGCGAAGACGCTGAACGGTCCCAGCACGAGCGGGGTCAGCCAGGGTCGTTCGCGCTCCCAGGCGAGCCGCCCCGCGAAGTGCACGCCGAACAGCGTGAACCAGATCGGCCACGTCAGGCGGAAGATCACCTGGTACGTCGCGCCCAGAAGGGAGACCCACGTCGGCCAGTTCTCGTAGGCGAGGTCCCGGGCGGTCGCCACCTGGGAGAACCCGAGCAGCATCAGCAGGACGAGCCAGGCCATCGGATCGCGCACCCGGACCGCCGCGACCCAGAAACCCACGAGGAAGCAGACCGCGGGCATGAGGATCACGAGCACGACGACGAGCAGCCTCGACGGGACCTCCTTCCGGCCCTCCGCGACGGAGCGGAGTCTCACGGTCGACGCGATCTCCTCCTCCGTACCGTCGTCGCCGCGACGCGCCACGACCGCCTGGATGCTCCCCCGGACGCCGGCGCGCGCGAACGCCGCGGCGAGCTGCGGCGGATTGCGGTACGGCTCACCGTCGACGGAAACGAGGCGGTCTCCCTTGCGAATCGGGGGATCCGCGCGCTGATCGATGTCCGGGGCGGTGAAGGTGATCGGACCGTCGGGCCAGTCGGCGAGGAACAACGTCCCGAGCGTGGATTCCGGGTGGAGGACCAGCCGCGTCATGTCGATCGTGCACGCGACCCGATAGAGACCCGCCCAGGCGAACAGGGCCGCGAGCAGGCCATAGAGGACGGTGCTCGGAACGGTATGCGGCGGCCGGGACTCCATGAGCCGTCGAGATTAGCACGCTCGGACGGCGGCTCGGGCGGCGTCAGCCGGCGCGGGTCTCGGGATCGTGGCGCGCGTGGAAGGCGTGCAGTTTCTCGACGCCGTCCCGCCCCATGTACCGCCCGAGGACGCGGCGGTCGGTCAGGCGGAGATCGACCACGATGAGGACGTCGAGCACGTTGCTGAAGTCGGGATCGACGTTGCACCCCAGGATGCGCCCGTCGAGCTTCAGATACTGCTTGAGGAGGATCGGCACCCCTTTCTGGTCGTGCTCGATCTCGGATATCAGCGACGAGACTTCCTCGAGGTCGGACAGGCGCTCCGTGCGCGCGCGCAGGCCGCGCCGCTTTCCCCCGCGGAACGGGTTCGTGGGCCGCACCCAGCGCGCCCAGTCGGTCAGCTTCCGGTTCCGGTCGAGGAACGCGATGATCAGCCGCTGCGAGAGCGCCTGATACCCCGCGCTGATACTCACCGGTCCGAAAAGCGTCGCGTAGCGCGGGTGGCGCGAGACGAACTCGCCGATCCCCTTCCAGAGGAGCATCAACCCGACGTAGCTTCGCTGATGCTCGACCCGGATCCACGAGCGGCCCATCTCGAGCGCCGGGCCCATCGCCTCGAAGAGATGACGGTCGAACCGGAACAGGGTCGAGGTGTACAGCCCCTCGATGCCGTGGTCCTGGATGACACGATCGGTCAATCCGAGACGATACGCGCCGATGATCTCCCGCGAGTCGCGCTTCCAGATGAACAGGTGCAGGTAGGTCCGATCGAATCCGTCGAGATCGATCTCGCGCCCCGTCCCCTCGCCCACCTCGCGGAAGGTGACCTCGCGGAGCCGTCCGATCTCGCGGAGCACGTTCGGGATCTCTTCGGCGGAGGCGACATGGACGCGCATCTCCTCGGACGAGACGAGGAGGGACGATTCCGGAAGTCGCGCGATCTCGGCGGCGAGCTCGTCGGGCGGAACCGCGGGAACGATCCGCTCCGATCGCGGAGGCGTGCGGCGAGGCTGCACCGCAGCACGGTCGTCGTGCGTGACCTCGCGCGCGGCGAGGATCTCGCTCCGGTCGCGCAGGAAGCGGATCGCGGCCGCATCGTCCGCGAGATCGGCGAGCCGCGCCGCCGGAATCGGGCTTCCGACCCGCACCTCGACCGTCCGCCCGGCGAGGAGCTGGCGCGGCAAGAGCGCGGTGCGGAGGAGGGGATGGAGGAGCCCCGCGACCTGAAACGGCAGGCCGTTTCGTCCGGGGATGAACACCGGCACCGCAGTCGCATCCGAGCGGCGGATGAGCCCGGCGACGGTCGGACTCCATGCCGGGTCGGCGACGCGGCGCGCGCGCCGGTCGAACGACGCGACCTCCCCGGCGGGAAACACCACGAGCAGCCCGCCTTGCCGCAGCCAGTCGAGCGCGGCGCGCAGCCCCGCGCGGTTCGACGATGCGGCGGCGGAGCCGCCGAACGGATCGACCAGCAGGAACAGCTCGGCGATCTCGGGGATGCGCCGCAGGATGAAGTTCGCCAGAACGCGCACGTCGGGGCGCGCGGCGAGCATCGCCTTTGCGAGGGCGACCCCTTCGATCGCACCGAACGGATGGTTCGACACGACGACGGCCGGGCCCGTCCGCGGCACGCGCGCGAGGTCCGACGGCGCGACCTCCAGGCGGCTGTCGACGATGCCGAGCGTCCAGCCGAGGAACTCCTGCGCGGACAGGCCACGCGGCCGTCCCGCGTAACGCCGGGACAGCTCCGCGATCCCGGTCGCCGACTCGAGAGCCGGCCGGATCGCGGAGAACAGGGCGCGCGGCAGCCGGGCCTCCGGCCGCCAATCGATCGCGAAGACGCTTTCGCGAGAGCCGATCATGCTTCGCCCCCAGAAGCGTCCGGGTCGGGCACGAGCATCGGAATCGTGATCGTCGCCCCCGGGACGCCAGGATCGATCGCCGCCTTTCCCGTCCGCGGCCACCAGGACAACGTCGCCTCCGGAGCCCCGTCGGCGACGCGAACCTGGGAGATGCTGCGCGTTCCGCTCTTCTCGCGGGTCATGAACGGCGCCGACGCCTCCTCCCCGGCCGGCGCCAACAGGTGCACGGTCGGAATCCCGTGAACGAGCGGCTGGCCCGACGCTCGCCAGGAGTCGAACGCGCGGCGGCGCCATGCGGCGACCTCCGGCTCGCTCCACGAGGACGACGTGAGCAAGTGCCAGCCGGGCCCGAGCGGCTCCCGCGTCACGGCACCGGCGCTGCTCCAGCGGACGACCTCGCCCCCGTCCGCGGAGGCGACCAGGAGCGTGAACGACGGGTACGCGGAAAAGTCGAGCGGCCCCGGAACGCGCGCCGGTCCCGGCTCCTGTGGCTCCTCCAGCACGCGCGGCACGATCGAGCCGCGGCTCGGGACCCCGGCGCGCCCGATCAGATCGCGATCCGAGTCGGTGTATCCGTTCAGCAAGCACGCCGCGACGCCGCGGTCGTTCACCCCGATCCACGTGCCGCCCGTCCCCCCGTCGAACGGGGCGATCCAGGCGGGACGGCCCGGCTCCCCGGGGATGCGCCGCGGGGCGGACTCGGAAGCGCGCTCGTATCGCTCGTCGCGGTTCATCGTCAAGAGGAGCGATCCTCCGCCGCAGCGAAGGGTCACGGTACACATGTCAGGACGGCGCGAGCGTCGGTTCGCGGTGGGCCTCGGTCGAGAAGGCGACCGCGAGGTGCTCGGGGATGACGGCCCCCGCGGACTCGGCCGCAAGGACCATGATCGCGATGTGATGGATGGTGTGCCCCGAGAGGAACGCGAGCTCGCGATCGAGGCAGCTCGGCGACGATCGCGGCGCGCGGCCCGACGCGACCGACTGGGTCACGGCGAGAGCCCTGTCGAGATCCCGCTCCTCGATCCTCTCGAGGGTCGTGACAATCGCCTCGAGCGCCGCTCGCATCGCCGCCGGGTCGCGCTCGAGACGGGCGTTCCTCGCGCGCGCGTCGTAATCGACGCGACCGTCCGACCACCCCTCCAGCAGCAGCTGGAAATGCTCGACGCAGTGTCGCAGGTGCGGAGCCACCGCGCTCCAGGCCCGCACCGACCGGGGTCCGTCATGCGCGAGCGCCGCCTCGACGACCAGGACGCAACGGCGGCACGCCTGGAGGCATCCGTCCACGGCAGCCGGTCGGCGGTCGGGGGAGATCGCGCTCATGGCTTCGCTACCTCTGGGTTAGCCGCGGGCGCCGTCGCGCACGGGGAGTCCAGTCTTGCAGGGAAGCCCCGCAGGCGCAAGCAACGCGTTGTCCCGCGGCCGCGGAGGGCGCGGGCGGGCGCCTCGCGGCGGCTCAGGCCTCCGGCTCGGCGGCCGGCGGCCGGGGAGGCTTGGGGTGCGGCTCCGGCGGGGCGATCACGGTGAGCGTCTGGCGCAGCTCCTCGAGCGTGAACGGCTTGTGGACGACTCGCGCGCCGGCGGCTCGAACCCGGAGCATCTCGTGCTCGTCCAGGCGGCGCTCGGAGAGGATGAACAGACGGCCCGCGAGCGCGGGGTGCGCGAGGGAGATCTCTTCCAGCCAGTCGAGCGACGAGCGGCCGTCCACCGCCAGGTTGACCGTCACCAGATCGATCGGCATCGCATCGACGATGGCCGTGGCGCCGTCGAAGCTCTTCGCGGTGGCGCACTCGTGTCCGTCGGCCTCGAGCGCGAGCTTGACCAGCTCCGCGACGAAAGACTCGCCGTCGACGATCAGAATCCGCACCGGACCCCCTTGTAACGCGGGCGCCGGGGGGCCGGTCCCCCTCGAGCCCTCGCTCCGATCGAGCTACCGGAAGTATACGGTCGTCGCGGCGGAGTGAAACCGTCCCAGATCGAAAATCGGAACGAGGGAATAAATCCGCCGCGTTCTGCGTTCACTTTGTTGCGGGTCGGAAACGTGCTGTTATGGGTGGTCTCGCGGCCTTGCGCGAGGCGCGGAGGTCCGATGGCGGACAAGATTAAAAAAACAGATGTCGAGTGGGCGTCGTGTCTGACTCCCGATCAGTTTCGCATCGCTCGAGAGAAGGGGACGGAGCGCGCGTTCACAGGACGGTACTGGGATCACCACGACGACGGCGTCTATGCCTGCATCGCGTGCGGCGCGCCCCTGTTCGACTCGGTCGCGAAGTTCGAGTCGGGAACCGGGTGGCCGAGCTATCACTCGCCTGCATCGAGCCACGCGGTGGAAACAGAGTCCGACGCGAGCCACGGCATGGTGCGCACGGAGGTCCACTGCGCGCGGTGCGGCAGCCACCTCGGCCACGTCTTTCCCGACGGGCCGAAGCCGACGGGGCTTCGCTACTGCATCAACTCGGCGAGCCTCGACTTCAAGAAGCGCGGCTAACGGGCCGCACCCGCGGAATCGAATCGCGCGCTCACGGCGGGATCGACGGGGAACCCGAGCTCGGCGGCGCGGCGCACGTCGGGCGCGCCCTCGGCCGCGCGCCCCATCTGCTCGAGGGCGAGGCCCCGATTCATGTACGCGGCGGCGAAGTCCGGCTTCAAGCGGATCGCCTCCGTCAGGTCGGCGAGCGCCTCGTCCCAGCGGCCGGCATCCCCCATCGCGAGGCCTCGATCGAACCGGTACTCCGGCACGGCCGGGCCGATGCGGACCGCGGCGTCCAGGTGCGCGATCGCGCCCGCGGCATCCCCCCGCTCGTCGAGCGCCACGCCCAGGTTCTGGTGCGCGGGCGCGGCCCCGGGATCCCGGGCGAGCACGCTCGACCAGAAGACCACCTCGTCCCTCCAGGCCCCGCAGCGTGCCCAGGTCGCCGCCGAGAAAGCGATCGCCACCGGGACGACGGCGACAATCGCGACTCGCCGAGCGTAGGCACGGGCCCGCGCGAGCCCTGCGGCGACCACGATCGAGAGGCCGACTCCGGGAAGGTAGGTGTAACGGTCCGCGGCCACGACGCCGCCGACAGGGAGGATCTGGAGCACGAGCGCGATCGTCGCCACCGCGGTGCCGATTCCGAATCCCACGAGCCGCGACCGGCGTGCCGCCGCAACGCACGCCGCCGCGAGGGCCAAGGTCAGCACCACCGACGCCCAGACCGAAGGCAGGAGCCCGCCCTCGGGTCCGACCGGATACCGGTACAACCCCGACAGGCCGAACGGCGCGATCGTCTTCACACCGTAGAAGACGACCGCATAGCAGGCGTACGCGATGCGGGCCGGGAGGCCGCCGCTTTGCGCGAGCGGGATGGCGTCGGCGGAGCGCTGCGCGCCGATCGCGACGCACCCGATGACGAGCCCGACGATCGCGAACGGCACCTTCTCGGCTAGCGTGCGCGCGCTTCCGCGCCGGCCGAGAAGCCAGTCCGCAAGAACTAGCACCGGGACCAGCGAGACGCCCATGGCTTTCGAAAGACACGACGCGACGAAACAGCCGAGCGCCGCGGCGTATGAACCGCCGATCCGGCCGGAAGCGCTCGCGTGGCGGAAGTAGGCCAGCAGCGCGAGCAGGAAGAACATGGCGTACAGCAGGTCCTTCCTCTCGGAGATCCACGCGACGGACTCGACCCGGAGCGGATGCACCGCCCAGAGGAGCGCGGCCCCGAACGCGGCGACGCGATCTCCGGTCACGCGCACGATCGTCCGTTGCACGAGCAGCGCGTTCGCGGCGTGGAGGAGGAGGTTGACCAGGTGGTACGTCAACGGCTCCGGCCCCCCGAGCGCGTGATCGAAGCACAGGCTCAGCAACGTCAGCGGATGCCAGTTTCCGATCGTGATCGTCCGGAACGCCTGCGCGATCGCGGCCCGCCAGCCCAGAGCGAAGAGCGGATTTCCCGCGACGTAGACCTTGTCGTCCCAGACGAGCCCGTTCCGCAGCGCAGGAAGGAACGGTCCGATCGCAGCGAGCGGGAGGACAAGGACGAGCGGGTCGATGCCGCCCTGCGGCCGTTTCACCGTCATCTTGCGGAGGACCCTTGCGCGCCGTCTCGCGCCGCGTTGAATCGCGCGAGAACCGCCGGCTCGACCGGATACCCCAGATAGGACGCGCGCAGCACGTCGGGAAGACCCTCCGCCGCACGCCCCATCTGCTCGAGCGCCAGGCCGCGGTTCAGATATGCCTCCGCAAATTGCGGATCGAGGCGGATCGCCTCCGTCAGCGCCGCGAGCGTGTCGTCCCAGCGCCCGGCATCCCCGAGCGCGAGGGCGCGATTGAGCCAGTACTTCGGGACCGCGGGATCGAGGCGGACCGCCTCGGCATAGTCGTCGAGCGCCCCCGGAAGGTTTCCGTGCGCGGCGCGGACGTTCGCGCGAGCCCACCACGCCTCGGCGAATCTCGGATTGAGACGGATCGCCGCGTCGAAATGGAAAAGCGCTCCGGCCGGATCCCCCCGGTCGTCGAGAGCGACGCCGAGATTCTGGTGGGCGATCGTGACGCTCGGGTCCTTCGCGAGCACGTCGGTCCAGAACGTCATCTCGTCGCGCCAGGCGCCGCAGCGGATCCAGCTTCCGGTGGCCAGCGCGAGCACGGCGGCGGCGACGGTGGCGCTCGCCATCCGGGGCCAGCGCGCGAGGGCCCAGGCGATCGCCGCGGCGAGTGCCGTCGCGAGTCCGATCGACGGGAGATACGTGTAGCGGTCGGCGGCGACGGCGTCCCCGACCGGGAGGATCTGGAGCACGAGCGCGATCGTGGTCACGGCGAAGCCGAGGCCGTAGGCGGCGACGCGCGACCGCCGGCCCGCCCACACTGCGAGGGCGCCGAGGACGGCCGCGGCCACGACCGACCCCCAGACGGCCGTGGGGATCCCTCCGGCCGGAGCGGTTGGGTAGCGGTACATCCCGGCCAGTCCCCGCGGAGCGACCGTCGTCAACGCGTAGTGGACGATCCCGTAGCAGGCGTAGGCGAGACGGGACGCCACGCCTAGCCCCGCGAGCTCAGGAAGCGCCCCCGCCGAATGCTGAACCACGATCGCCACGCTGCCGACCGACAGCCCGCCGAGCGCGAACGGAATCTTCTCGGCGAGCGACCGCCGGTCGAGGCCCCGGCCGAGATACCAGTCCGTCAAGAACAGGACCGGGACCAGCGACACGGCCATCGCCTTCGAGAGTGCCGACGCCGCGAAGAGGCCGAGCGCTACGGCGTACGCCCGGCCGATGCGCCCCCCCCCTTCGACGTGCCTCACGTACGCGAGCAGCGCGAGGAGGAAGAACGCCACGTAGAGGAGGTCCTTCCGCTCCGCGATCCATGCCACCGACTCGACACGGAGCGGGTGCACCGCCCACAGCAGCGTCGCGCAGACCGCGGCGGAACGGTGTCCCCCAAGCCGAGCGGCGAGCCGGTACGCGAGCGCGGCGTTGACGCCGTGCAGCAGGAGGTTCGTCACGTGGAATACGAACGGCCCGGGGCCTCCGATCGCATTGTCGAGCGCCAAGCTCAGCAGCGTCACGGGGTGCCAGTTCCCGACCGTGAGCGCGCCGAACGCGGCCGGAACGACCGACGGCCAGCCCGCTCTCAGGACGGGATTCGCGCCGACGTAGAGCCCGTCGTCCCAGACGAACCCGTTGCGGAGCGCCGGGAGAAAAGGAACCACGGCCACCAGGGCGGCGACCGCGGCGAACGGATCGCGCCGCCGCGTCACTTGCACAGCGGCTCGGAGCCGGAACAACCCCAGACGACGCCCATGACGGACAAGTCGTTTCCGTCGATGCAACCGTCCTTGGTGTAGTCGACCGCGGCCCACGGCTGCGACGCGGGCGACGGATCGCAGACGCCGAAGTAGCGGCCGATCAGCGAGAGGACGAACCCGTCCACGCGGCCATCAGGCCCGGCGAACTGCGCACAGGTGCCGTCGTCCACCTTGCCGTTGCAGTCGTTGTCCTTGCCGTCGCAGAGATCGGGGGCCCCCGGGTAGACCGTCGGGTCGTGGTCGTTGCAATCCCCCTGCGCGACCGTGTACCCGTCACCGTCCTCGTCGGCGGACCCGTTGTAGCAGGTCTCGTGAATCTTCCCCGTGCCGATATCCGCCCAGGCGAGACATCCCGACGGAGATTGAGCGAAGTCGACGACCGCTCCGGCGTCGGGAGCGAACAGTTTGACGTCGCCGAGCGAAGCACCGGGACCCACCGCCGCGCTCCGGATCCAGCCGCTCTCGTAGTCCCCGAAGAACAGCCGTCCCGCGTACGATGCCGGGAAGTTTCCCCCGCGGTAGACGGGGCCGCCGATGATCGTGTTCCCCGTAAACGATGTGGACTGCCCCGAATGGCCGTACACGAGGACGGGGAAGACCGGGTTCGCCGGCGGCGGCGTGCAGGGCCTGTACGGCGCGTTCCCCTCGTAGCAGGGCCAGCCGTAGTCGGCGCCGGGAATGCCGGCGTCGATCTCTTCCCAGGTGTTCTCGCCGACGTCGGCGATCCAGAGAGTCTGCGTCGCCGCGTCGATCGAGAAGCGGAACGGGTTCCGCAGTCCCCAGGCCCAGATCTCCGGCCGCTTCGGCGCCTGGCCGACGAACGGATTGTCCGGTGGAATCGATCCGTCACGGCGGATGCGCAGGATCTTTCCACGCAGGTCGGTCAGGTCGCGCGCGTACGGATGGGCGCTGTTGCCCGAGGCGTTGTCCCCCATCGAGACGTACAGGGTGGAGTCCGACGCGAACCGGATCGTCCCGCCGTTGTGGTTGGTGGCCGCGTCGAGCACCGGCCCTTCGAGAACGACCGTCTCCCCGGAGAGCGCTCCGCCGCTCTCGGTGAAACGGGAGACGCGGTTCCGCGAGCCGGAGGTTCCCGCGATCGCGCAGGCGCCCGCCGCCGGCACTTCGCGCGTGTAGTAGAGATAGACGAAACGGTTCGGCGGGCCGCCCGCGTACCCGGGGTCGAACGCGATGCCGAGGAGCCCGCGCTCGTTGATCGGATCCACGCAGTTGAGGGTCAGAGCGGTCGTCACGGTCCCGGTCGCGGCGTCGCGCCGGATGACCCGGGCCTGCGACCCGTTCCCCTTCTCGAGGGCGAACATCGCGCCGGTCCCCGGCTCGTACGCGATCCCCGTGGGCGTGTCCACGGTCAGGAGCACCTTGTCGGCGAAACCCGCAGGCGGCGTCGAGGCGTCGACGCCGCGAGGAGCTGCCGCCGCGAGGACGATCGCAACGAGCGGGTGGATCCGTGGCCTCACGGGAATCCCTCGCGATCTTCAAATCCTACCGGATCCCGTGAAACGGCGCCGGAAGCCGCGGAAAGAAAAAGGGCGCGGACTCCCGCCGCGCCCTCTTGCTACTCCGATGCGAGAGATCTACTTCGCGGGCTTGATGGCGACAACGCCGAGGTGCTCGCCCTTCTCGCTGTCCTTGCAAGTCGCGGTGACCTTGTCCCCGGGCTTCAAGGTCGCGATCTCCTTGATCGCATTCCCCATGGCGGGAGCGGTGTGCTCCTGTCCCTGGTCGTCCTTGAGGGTGATGCTATGGGTCTTGGTGTCCACCGAGACCACCGTGGCGCTGACCTGATGGGTCGTGGTCTTTCCGGCGGAGGCGGTCTTCGCGGCGGGGGCCGCCGTGCCGCCGGCGAGGGCCAGGCTGGAGACGAGAAGAGTCGCGAACGTCAAAGCGGCCATGCGAGAGACGATCTTCATTTGAAGCTCCTCCCTTCGAGGGGGTGTGCCCGGCCGGGCCGAGCGGTTCGAGGAAACACCTTATGCCTGATCGGGATTCTCCGCCAATGCCTTGACGGCAACCTACCTGGAGGGCTCCGGCACCTCCGGACCCCACCCGTAGGCCGCCAGGAATTGTAGCAGCCGGGGGTCGTCTTTCGATAGCGCCGGAAGCCACTCCCCCACCGGCTCGCGGATCCAGAAACGGCCGGCCGGATCCCGCAGGGGAGCGAAACGGTAGCGGTAGAACCGGGCCCGGATGAACCGGGGAGGCCCACCCGGAAAGGGATCGTTCGCCAGGAGCGAGAGCGTGCCGGGGTCGTTGTGGAGGAGTTTCCAGACGAGGTGGACCGTCCACGGGTAGCGCTGGGGCGTCCCCATCGCGGCGAACCAGATCGCCCAGTCCAGGCGCGGCTGATACGGCGCGACGACCGGCGGGCGCCTCGACGGGTTCCCGGGCTTCGCCGGGAATTCGTACTCGCGCCACTCGGCCTCCGGCGCGTCGGCCGACGCGGCTGCGGTTCCCTCGAAGACGATCTCGTATCGTTCGCGCCCGACCGATCCGAACGCGCCATAGGTGTTGACGAGCGGGAGGCTCGTGAACGACGTGTTCATCGCCTGGTGCGCGGAGAGGAGATTCACCACGGGCGGGACGGAAAGGACACCGACCAGGACCGCGAGCCCCGCGACCGCCACGGAGGCCGCGCGGGACGGCACGGCGGCGGCCTCGGCTCGTGCGGCGCGCACCGCGAGGCGCGCCGGAACGAAGCGGCGCAGGAGGCGATCGTCGAAGCAGGCGAGGATCGGGACGATCGTGAGCCAATTGAGGAAGGAGAGGTTCCCGCTCAGGATCAGCAGCCCCTGGAAGAAGAGCATCAAAGCCCCGGCGGCCCAGGCCAGCCGCGTCGGGGTGAGCGCGAACAGGGGTGCCGCGAGCTCCGTGACGTGGTTGACGAAAACGCCGGCGCGATGGGTCCATCGGGGCGCGAAGTGGAACAGCGGCGAGAGCGGGTTGGGGATCGGTTGCGTCTCGTAGTGCCAGTCGAGGCAGGTCAGCTCGCGCCAGCACGCGTCCCCGCGGAGCTTGATCAATCCGGCCCCCCACATGATGCGGGCGATCAGCCACCGGAACAGCCAGATGACCACCACCGGCGCGGGCCGCTTCGGGAAGGGGCGCGGATCGAGCGCCGGAACGAAGAATATCGCGAGGAATCCCGTCTCGACGAGCTGGATCTCCCAGCCGTACCCGTACCACTCCTGCCCGACCGGCACGATCGACGTGTAGAGCATCCAGAGAATCGCCATCAGCACGCCGTTGGCGAGCCCCGCGACGACCAAGAGCGCGCCGGCGAACCCGGTCCATGCGATCGCACGGAGCGTGCCATCGGAGAGGTGGATCCAGAACAGGCTGGGCATGCGGAGGAAGCCGTCCCAGCGGGACCCTGTCGCCGAGACGACCGCGGTGAGGTAGCGGTCGGCCGGGAGGAGCCCGTCGTGGCCGACCAGCGGGACGAGCTGCCGGGCTGCGGCAAGAAACGCGAAGGCATACACGATCCCGAGCACGCGGAGGATGGCGAAGCGCGTCAGCCAGTAGGTCGGCCGCTCCGCGGTCACGGTCTCCGCACGCGGCGCTTCAAGAGCCCGTCACCGCTGGGAATGAAGCCATGGTGCTCGAGCCACCGCGTCACCTCGGCCCGGTGGGGGTGTGTCGCGCGAACCGCGTTGTGGATGTAGTTTAGGCCACGCGCCGCCGCCTCCTGCTCCAGGTGGTCGAGGATGAAGGAACCGATCCCCGCGCGCTGCCGGGACGGGTCGACCGCGAGGAGCACCTCGGCATCTCCCCAGGTGCAGTCCATCCAGCCGTAGCCCACGACCCGTCCCGCCTCCTCGACACGAAACCAATCCCCGGGCACCAGATCACCCCGGACGGCCGACTGCGGCGCGAGCGATTCGGCCGGCGCTCCCCCGAGGATCGCGGCCTTCGGCTCGTCCCATCGCGGGTTGACCTCGTGGATCCACTCGAGCGTCATACCGGCCTCCCTCGCTCGCGGTAGAGTCTAGTGTTTCACAGGACGCGCCCCACCATGCCGCGCTTCAAGACGGAACCGGAACGCAAACGCAAGCCGCCGGCCCTCAGGACGCTCGACCGCGTCCTCTCGAAGGCCGGTCTTGGCTCGCGCACCGAGGCGCGGCGCTGGATCGCCCAGCGGCGCGTCGCGGTCGACGGCCGGATCGTCAGCGATCCCGAGACCTGGGTCGACCCGGCGCGCGCGCGTGTCCTTCTCGACGGGAGGCCGGTGCACCGCGCCGAGCCGGTCTACCTGCTGCTCAACAAGCCCCGCGGGTATCTGACCACCTACGACGACCCTGCCGGGCGCAAGACGGTCTACGACCTGCTGCCGGCGGGTCAGGGCTACCTGTTTCCGGCCGGGCGGCTCGATCTCGATACCAGCGGCCTCCTCGTCATGACCAACGATGCGGCCTTCGCCGAGCGACTGACGAACCCCGACCACGAGGTCGCGAAGACCTACCTCGTGAAGGCGTCGATGCGCCTGACCGACGCGCAGCTCGGCCGGCTGCGGCGAGGAATCCCGCTTTCCGACGGGCCGACGCGCCCCGCCCGGGTCGAGCGGCTACGTGAAACCGGAGGCCGGACCGTGTTCGAGATCACGCTGACGGAAGGGCGCAATCGCCAGGTCCGCCGCATGGTCGAGGCGCTCGACGCGAAGGTGCTCAAGCTCGTCCGCGTGGCGATCGGACCGGTCACGCTCGCGGGGCTCGCGATCGGGCGGCACAGGCCGATCACCCTCGAGGAGCGCCGGCAGCTCGCGGGCCGGCGCCGGAGGATCAGCGCTTCTTGATCGTGAACTTCCCGAAATCGACGCCGAGATCCCAGCCCTCGCCCGTTCCGGCGAGCGCCAGCGAAACCTCCCCCTTGGTCAGGGCCTGCGCCGCCGAGGACTTCACCGCGCCGGCATGCGCCTCGGCATGCGCGTAGGAGCCGAGCAGGTCGTCGATCTTCGCGACTTCCGAGAACTTCCCCGTCCCGTCCTTGATCTCGGACTTGCCGAAGGTGAGTCCGCCGCCCTTGGTCTCGATCGTGACCGCGAGCTTCTGTCCGTTGTCGCAGCTGATCGTGCCCTCTCCCTTCGCCGTCTTGTAGAACGCCGACCACCCCTTGAGCGAGAAATGCATCTCGCAGTGGATCCCCTTCCCCTCGGCGTGGGCGGGGGACGCGGCGGCGACGAGCACCGCCAGCGCCAGAGATGGAACCGTCAACGACTTGATGCGCATGGAATCCTCCGGTTCAGAAACCGACCGACGCGCCGACCTGGACGACCCACGGGCTGTCGTACGGCCGGAACGGGTCGTTGCTGTCGTATGAGAAATTGTACAGGGCGGAGAAGTAGACGCTCGCCGGTCCGGCGCCGATCGAGTACCCGGCGCCGAGCATCCAGTAGGAATCGCTCGTGCGCGCCGTCACGTTGGGTGCGGAGACGTACTCGTAGCTCATCCACTCGTACCGCCCTTCCGCGAACAGCCCGCGAAAGAGATGAACTCGCGCGAACACGTCGGTGCCGTAATCGTGCGTCTTCGTCGAGGAGCCGTAGAGGTCGTAGTTGGCGTACCGGTAGAACGGCTGCAGTCCGATGCCGAACCGAGGGACCACGCGGTACCCGATCATCGGCGCGATGTAGACCGATTCGACGTTGCCGAACGTGACGCCGAGCCCGCCGCCGAAGAACAGCTTCTTCGTCCAGGGCTGCTTCGGAGCTTCCGGTGGAGCCGCCGCCGGGGGAGGGGCCGGAGGCGGGGGCGGGGGTGTTGCCGGGGGGGTCTCCTGGGCCGCCGCGGGAAGGGCGGCGCAGGCCAGCAGGACGAAGACGATCGCGATCCACCGCTTCATGGCTTACCTCCTCGCGCTATTGAACCACACCCGCGGGGCGACGAAACGCTCGTCGCGCGCGCTCGGCGCGGGACCGGATCGCGCATCCTTCGATATGGTCGTTGACGAGCCCCATCGCCTGCATGAACGAGTACACCGTCGTCGGTCCGACGAAAGTGAACCCCCGCTTCTTCAGGTCCTTCGAGAGGGCGACGGCCTCGGGAAGGGGGACACGACCCGGGGCGCCCCGCCCGCGCCGCGCGGGCTCGAAGCGCCAGATGTACGCGGAAAGCGAGCCGTGCTCCTTCGCGAGTTCCAAGGCCCGGCGCGCGTTTCCGATCGCCGATTCGATCTTCCCGCGATGCCGGACGATCGCGGCGTTTGCCAGGAGCCGCTCGACGTCCCGCGCGCGGAAGCGGGCCACGCGCTCGAAGTCGAACCTGGAGAACGCCCGGCGAAACGCCTCGCGCTTGCGCAGGATCGTCAGCCACGAAAGTCCGGATTGGAACCCTTCGAGGCAGATCTTCTCGAAGAGCCGGTGGTCGTCATCCACCGGGAATCCCCATTCTCGATCGTGGTAGGCGACGTAGTCGGCGTGCTCGCCGCACCAGAAGCAGCGCTTCTTGCCGTCCGATCCCACGATGAGCTTCTCGGACGCCAAGTCGATGCTCCCCCGTCGCGATTCGTGCCGACGCCCCTATGGTAGCCTCGCCGCGTGGACGATCTGCACGCCCTCCTGCCGCACTTGGCGGACGTCGCGGCGGGGATCGCGGCACCGGAGCGGTACGCGCCCCCGCCCGACACGGCGAGTGGGCAGGCGCGCCTCGCCGCGCGACTCGAACGGCACGGCCTCGGGCCCGTCGGACACGCGGCGTTCCGCCACGATCGCGCGATGGCGAATCTCCTGGCGCCGTCGGCGTTCCGCGCGGCCGCGGAGAACCTCACGCATCTCGAAACGCTGACCCGGATCGAGCGGAGGCTCGCCGCCGATCGGATCGACATGGTGCTGCTCAAGGGGGCGGCGGTCGCACCCGACCTCTACGCCGACACCTCGCTGCGTCCGATGAGGGATATCGACCTGTGGATCGGCGAGCGCGACCTCCCGCGCGCGGCCAAAGCACTCGCGGACGAAGGATTCGAGGAGGCCCCCGCCGACCCGCGCCGGCCTCCCGCGCTGCAGAGGCAATCCGGGGGCGAGATTCCGTTCCGGCGTCGGGGCGGGGGGTTCGGCATGATCGAGCTCCACTACTCGGCGTTTCAGGGGTGGTGGATCCGGCGGACGGCCGCGCCCGATCTCGATGCGGTCCGGGATCGCGCCGTGCCCGCGGGCGCGGATCGCCACGCGCGCCGGCTCTCGACCGAGGACGCGATTCTCCAGACGGCCTTCCACGTCGCCGTCAACCAGTTCGCCCAGACGCCGCTCAAGGGGATCATGGACATCGCGGTGCTCGCCCGGAGGCGCCGCGTCGATTGGGGCGCGGTCTGCCACCGGGCGCGCGCGTGGCGGATCGCCACCGCCACCTGGCTCGTGCTCGAAACCGCCGACCGCTTGATGGGGCTGCCGTGCGGCGCACCCGCGATCCGTTCGCTCCGGCCGTCGCTCACGAGGCGCGCGATCCTGCGGGGAGCCGTGGGCCCCTCATCCGTGATCGCCTCGCGCGATCTCACGCCGGTGCCTCTCCGGTATCCTTTCATGCTCGCGCTCGTCGACCGCGGTCGCGACGGGGCCCGCCTCGTCGGCCGCACGCTCTGGCCGGAGCGGTGGTGGATCGACGCGCGCTATGGGAGACCCGGAAGTCGCCTCGGCCATCTCCGGGCGCTCGTCCGGCGCGGCGGCGTCTGAGGCGAGCGGGAAGGGGGGGGAACGTCGTGCCGGCGAGTCTCGACGACCGGGTGATCGCG
>Ga0306920_100000126_pt1 | contig 87761 bp, 72 predicted proteins | sample flu12Cox44000170_FD_204666 | JGI IMG/M metagenome (GOLD analysis project Ga0306920, IMG submission 204666) | Lab enrichment of tropical soil microbial communities from Luquillo Experimental Forest, Puerto Rico - flux4day.12C.oxic.44.000.170 (v2)... | ecosystem: Environmental > Terrestrial >...
CGATGACCTTGTTCCAGGTCGTGATTAACTCATCGAGGACGTACTGGACGGTTCGTACTTCGCGAATAGCGGGCTCGGAACGGCCACCGCCATATCCTATGACCCAGACCGCCTGATCCTCGCCAACACGTCGTTCTTCCAGCCGAACGAAAGGAATCGACTGGTCCACGGGAATTTTGAGAACGGCGACATCGAATCGTTTACTTTGATCAACCACGGTCGATGTCATCGCATGACCATCGGCAAAATGGATATCGACTCTCGAACCGTTCGAAGGAAGGACATGATCAGCGGTGACAATCAATCCTTTTGGTGAAACGACTGTTCCCGATCCACCGGAACCCACGCGCACAACACATTGGTTGGCAACCGTTTGCCAGGGCGACAGAAGCTTCAGCAACTCACCACCATCGACTTCACGATGGGACAGGTCGCAGAAAATGACTCGAGACCTGCCCTCCCGCGTTGACCAATGAACGAGGACCCGATTGGGGTCCCCAAGTCTGGCTCCCGAACCGTGGTAACCAAACGTCGGGTCACTCCGTTGCAGCTTGGTCAACCAACCGAAGCCGGCGAGCGGTGAGCGCCCTGCCCCAAGGGGAATCTTCAGTTTTTCCCTGACGGCTCCCATCAACTCATCCCCATAGAGGCGATCAACCTCCGGAAAGCGATTCTCAAATGCCTGGGCATAGAGTCTGAAGGCATCTGTGATTTGTCCGATCTCCTCTTCCTCGCTAAATAATTCGTCGTAGGCCGCAGTCGCATCTTCGGTTGCCGGAAAAAAAACTCGTGCCAGGCGATAAGCGATCCCGAACACAAGGATTGGAATGAGGGTATAGACGATCAGCTTAATCCTTATTGACCTGAGGCGTAGCATCGATTATTCCTCCCTTCCGATCAAGGCTCCACGCGATTAAGGTAGTGTATCGTGCCAATCAGGAATCCTGCCAAGCCGATGGAGAAGTTGGCTGCCAGCAAGATGGCCGTGGACTCTGTACTTTGAATCACGATCCTGATTAGAGTCGCCAGGATAAAGGGCGAGAAAAGAGCGAAGAGGATGGCGACGGCGTTGCTCTGTAAACAACAAGATGCCAGCCAACCGATTCCGGAAGCACAAAAGCCCATTGCCCAGATGAAAACCTCAGTCCTCGCAATTGCGCGATCGCTCGTTGGCCAAGGGAGCCCTCCGGGGAACAACGCCCCCAACCCTGTGATCCCGAGAGGGATTAACAGCAAGAGGAGTGCCAAGATGCCAAGCACCGTTGCCTTGGCCCGCAACACCATCCCCCGGCTTGGCGGGAGATAGGCAAGGAATTCGGCCGATCGATTGGCGCGCTCTCCGGCGATCAAGTTACCCGATAAGACCGCCAGCGATAACTGGGCCACGGCATGGCTCAACAGACTGCCCGACAACAAAAACCCGGCCACTTGTCGTCCCCCCGGTTGAGCAGCCTGCGAGGGATCCAGCAAAGCCAGGGTTGCCGCCGCGCCGTAGGATGCCACTAGCAAGGTCGCTGCAAGCAAGAGTTGAAAGCGATTGGCCAACACATCTTTCCAAATCAGGGTGCGCAGCATGGCGCCGCTCCTCGAATAAAGTCTTTAAAGATCTGCTCGAGGCCGATATCGACCACGGTTGTAGATGAGATCGGGTTGGCTTCCACCAAGGTATCGACCATGGCGGCGTCGAACGGATGCAAGGTCATCGACCAGTTTCGCCGATCAACTCGCTGCCACACAGTTTGTTGCAAGACACGTTCGGGAAGCCGACCATCCAGCAAGACCGCCTCGACCCGTTTCGTGGTCCCAATCAATTCGTCGATGGACGCATGCACGAGCCGCTTTCCAGCATTGAGGATGACCACCTCGTCGGCCAGTCGAGCGACGTCATCAATCTGGTGGGAAGAGAGAAGGATGCACTCGGTCTCTTCATCTCTCAACTTGATGAGCATTTCGACCAGGTCGTCCCTGGCCAGTGGATCAAGCCCCGACATGGGTTCGTCCAGGATCAGCAGGCGGGGACGATGGGCCAGGGCTACCAGGAGCGCCGTTTTCATGCGCATGCCTTTAGACAGGTTTTTGACAAGACATTCCGGGGGCAAACTCATATGGACCAGAAGATCCTCCGCCAGAGCGCTTGACCAGCGCTCATACATGGACGAGGCGAACTGAAGGACCTGGCGAACGGTCATCCAGGGGTAAAGCCAGGGGTCTTCCGGAACATACCCAATTTGCTGTCGGATTTTCGGACCTTCCGACCAGAGGTCCCATCCGAAGATGGACACCGAACCGGAGGTCGGCCGCAAGAGGCCGAGCATCATTTTCAGGCAGGTGGACTTGCCGGCACCGTTGGGACCGAGCAAGCCCACGGTGCTACCCTTCTTGAATTGCACACTCAGTGAGTCCAGCGCCCGATGGTTCTTGAACTTTTTGGTGACGGCGGAGAACTCGATGAGGTTGGTGGTCATGTCGTGCTCCGGGTCGTGGCTGCCACCTGGCTGTCGAGGGCTTCGCGAAAGAGGGTTCGAATTCGTTCGGGTGCAATCCGCTTCCTGAGACCATCGGCAATAACCCGGGAGAGCTGGCGATGAATTCGTTTCTCGGTTTGCGTGGCACCGACCGCGCTGGGCCGATCGACCACGAAGAGGCCTGCTCCGCGCCGTGACTCAACGAGGCCTTCACGGGCCAACTCGTCATAGGCTTTTTGAACCGTGTTGGGATTCACCTGAATATCAGCGGCCAAGCTTCGCAGGGAGGGCAGTGATTCATTCGGCTTGTAGACTCCCAAGGCGATATGTTGCCGCATTTGCGCCGCAATTTGTTGAAAGATCGGAATCGAACCTTTCGGGTCAATAATCATTAGGACTGCCTCCACACTAGTGAACTAATACAGTTTAGCGTTGGGGCGAGAGATTGTCAACGGTCCTGGAGGAATAACAGGGACTCCTGGGTCGTGTCTCCGGGGGGATTGAAAAGAGGACGTAGGTGTCCGCGGCTCTTTTTTGAATATTTCAGATTTCTCGGGAATAAAATAATATCCGTGGGCATCATGGAAATGATGCCCTCAAACGCCTCCCAACCCCGGATCTCCACCCCAGCCGCGGACGACGCGGCCCCGACCATTATCGTCCCGGTCAATCAGCCGGCCGTGGACACGGGCCTTCGTGTCCCGGTCGAGCCGGTTACCACACAAGAAAGGGGGACGGGCACGTTTATTTTGTCGTCTTTCGAGGCCGACCGCTGGGCCGCAGAGTAGACTGCAGTCCCAAACGCTTCGCCGTCTTTTCTACCCAACCGGCGCTGCCGAACGGCGCGCCACGGTTCACGCATCGCCGCACCGCCTCCAACTCGGCCGGCGTCAAGGCTTGATTGACCCAATCGAGCCAACAACGCGCCCAACCAGAATATTCGGTATTCAAGAAAGGCGGCGGAGTCGTGAGTAACGAGATGGTGCCCAGCGGCGATGGTGTTTGGCGCGAAGTCGCAGAAAATGAGAAAGAATTTTGCCGGGAAGATGACAGAAAAACTGAGGAAAGTGTCCGCGCGGTGCACAGGCGGCCAAAGGAGATTGGCTAGCCGTCTGTGCCTCTGATTGTCGCAGATGGAGTCTGCATGTCACCCGGGTGTCATCGAAAAATCCAAGAGGACTGGCATCAGGGTGGTTGCGGGATTTCCATTGGCTAGTCAGGAGAGTGATCTTGTGCGGGCCGAGGTAGCCGTGCCAGAGCCAAGCCGGGGAGATGAAATCTGTTGTCGAGGTCGGGGGGGAAGCGCACGGGCGAAAAGGCCCGCTGTCAACGGCGTGAAGGTTGGGGAAGCGGTTACGGGAACGGATGAGGAGGTGTCGCTGGAGGTCATTGGGAGTCTACTCGTCATTGCAGTCGTTGCGGTCGTTGCGTGCAATGCGTGCAATGCCCGCATTGCGTACAATGCACGCAATGCAAGGGGGGTCTGGGTGTGTGCAACGACGCAACGACGTCAACAGTAGTTCGTCATTTGTCATTAAGCAGTGGTCATTAGTAGCCACCAGTCAATGCTTGGTCGTTGCAGGTGTGGTGCAACGACGGCTGGCCATTGGTCATTCATTCGTCCTTGGTCATTCGTCATTGACGAGGGTCATTGGGGAAGGTCCTTGCGGGGGAATAGGTTCGAAGTGCAAGGCGATCACTCGGGTCAATTGCGAATGGGGTTGGAACCGATGACTTGGAGCAACTCTCCATGGCAGCAAGGAGAAGGTCCCACGGTCGTTGGGATGACCTAACCAATTGGGAGCCGAGTTACAAAGCCAGAGCGCAGAACGAGATCGGGAAGAAGGTCCCAGAATTGGCAGAAGGTCCCACTTTTTTTGAAAAGGTCCCGCTGGGAGTGTTCCCCTCTTGGGATGATGTTGCGGTCTTTAGGGCGGGCCCTGCCGGGCGATGGGGAAGCGTTCCATTAGTCCGGGTTCGGGGTAGAAACACGGGGTCTGGTATTTGGCTTTGTCTTTGTCGGCAATCCGGTCATGGGCTTTGGCTTCCTGCAATAGTTGGGGAACGCGGCTGCGAACGAATTGCGCCAATTCCAGGGTGTCAACCTGGTTATTGCGGTCCAGATCGGCCTCAGCAAAGCGGCTGGTCAGCGCTTCGTGAATGGCCCGCGTGAACAAGCTGCCCTGGTCGGCGACGAACGCCGGTTCCTTCGGATCGCAGGCGGACAGGACGACGGGACCAACGCCGCCGGGCGTCAAGTCGCGCACGGGATCGCGGAGCGTGCTGATGGTGGCATCGCCGGAATGGCAGGCATTGAGCAGCACCAGTTTGCGGCAGGGAATGCGTGTTAAACTCCGGTAGAGATCTTCACTGGCGAGGCCGGTTTCGGTGGGCCGTAAGAAGTCGAAATGTGGGCCCACAAAGACAAAGGTGCCCGATTTGAACACGTCGCGCTGGCCCGCCGGCTCGGAATAGCCGTGGCCTCCCAGGAAGAGGACCGCGAGGTCGTCCGGAGCGGCTTTTTTGGCGACTGTATCGAATAATTGGAGAATGTTTTTGGGTGATGCCGCGGCGTCTTCCAGCGGATAGACTTGGACGTCCTGAAAGAGTCGATCTTTTTGATCCAGCCACATGAGCTTCATCCGGACCACATCGACGTAGACACCCGGTAGGTTGCCGAAACGTAATCCACGGGGGGAGATTTTGCAGTCGCCGTAATCGCCAACGCCGACGAGCATGAGGTGAAGCCTTGGGGGGGCGGGACGCCCGAGTTTGCGGACGACGATCTGTTTTTTTTCGATGCCGCCGCCGCGCCCGTAGCATTGCAGAGTCACCCGGTTGACACCGGAACGGAAAAGAGAGGTTGGGATGCTCACGGTTTGTTGGAAAACTCCATCCGCGGGCAAGGCTTCGCGGGGCCATTCCTTGAATTGGAAGTCGCCGATCCAGAGGAGCAGATGATCCGGGCGATGAAAGTCGCGATTGCCGCGCGGGGTGACCTTTAATCGCAGATTCACAGGGCGGTCCTGAATTTCGGCAGCATCGGCTTGCAGGGTCAACTCGGGGGGTTCCATTTCGGGGATGGACGAGCGTTCCGGTGCGAACCGAGTCTTTTCGATGGCATCGGCGACTTTGTCGGGCCGGTGAAAGTGGGCGGCGAACTGGCGGGCGTCATAAAAAGCCGGGGTTTGGTCGACGGCGCCTGAGACTTGCCAGCCGATCAGCGAATCGCCCTGAGTGGAAGTATCATAGAAATAGTCGAGATACCTCCATAGCACCCATTCATCGGCGCGAGTGGGGAAAAAACACCAGATGGGCCTCTGGCGGACGGAAGTCGCTTTCTCCTCCGGCTGCATCTGATTGCCGCGCATGACTTTGAAATAGAATTGCTTGCCGGGTTCGGGGTGTTGAAGGCGAACCAGACATTCTTCCGCGGTTCCGATTTTTTGAATCGCCAATTGCTCGCGCTTTTCCGGAGATATGCGATTTCCCGGGTCGAACAGGAAGCGGTTGGCATCGAAGGCAAACACGACGATTTCATCGCCCTTGAGCAAACCGGCTTCCCAGGCAGGGCTGCCCGGCGCGACCTGGTCGATCAGCAGTTTTTGCTGGCGAATGTCGAAGGCAGCGCCGAGCTCCGGCTGATGGGGCCAATCGGCCAGGCTCCAGGCGGCGATGGTTTGATCGCGCGAGGCGGAAACCAGCATCTTATGATCTCGGGAGGGGGCAATCGACGTGATCCAACTCTGGTGCCCGGTCATGAGGCGCACGCGGCGGGGCCCGGATTCACCAAGTTCAAAAACGCTGATGCCCCAGTAATGCCCGACCGCCAGGCGAATCGGTTTGGTGTTCTTGCCGCCCAGGAACGTATAACAACGGGGCATATCGTCCGGGTCGCGATTCAGAGGTAAGGGAAAGGTGCCGGCCGGGCCGACGACATTCCATTGGTACGCATTGTCCGTCGGCTGGACCGTCCAGCCGCCGAGTTCTTGGAGCGGCTGGATCGGTTCGAATGAAGCTTCCATCGCCATTTGCCGCCGGTGCAAGTTGAAAACCTTCCAGGGGCCCTGGCCGCGACTGTTCGGATGCGGCGGATTCGGATTGCGATCGGTCTGATAGCCGAGATACTGGCCGTCCGCGGAGAGACCGACGCGCCAGATACCGCTGCCGGGACTCCGAATCACGCTGACCGGTTCTTCGGCATGCTTGCGCAAATCCCACAGCGTAACTTCGTGATCGTTGCCGCCCGCAACTGCCAGATGAAAGCCATCGCGGTGAAAAGCCAACGCTTCGGGATGGAAGGTAGGTTTCGGTCCGGGGGCCGGTTCGTGCTTGTCATCCGCAAGGTCGTAAAGCAGGATTTTGTCGTCGATTTCTTTGAAAAAATCGGCCTTCTGCGGAACCGTGCGAATTCCGAGCGCCAGCCGTTTGCTGCGAGCATCGAACGCCATGCTGTGGGGAAGATCATCTTTTTCCAACCGAATCCGCTTGCGCGTTTTGCCATCGAGAGAACAAAGCTCGATATTGTTGTGGCGCCGTTGGCCGGCTGCGATCAGCCAGTGCCGATCGGGGCTGATGGCGGTCTTGTAGACCTCGCCGACGTCGAAGCGAAAAAGGAATGTTGGAGTTGGATGCGGGCCGGATATGTCCCATTGTAAGACTTGCCCGTCACTTGCGGCGGATATCAATTTGGAGTTGGAAATAAAGGAAACCAGGTTGACCGGATTTGGCTTGCCGTCATGTTTTCCCAAGAGGCGAACATCATTCGGCCTTCCGGAATCCAGGCGCCAAAGCCAGACTCCGCCATCGTTGGTGCCGAAGGCAACCTGTTTTCCCGAGGGGGAGAACGCCACGGTCCAAATAACCTGGTTGTTACCCCTGGTGTCTGTGAGCGCGTGAACGACGTGGCCGGTCGCACGATCCAGCACGACCAGCGCGCCGGTGATCACACCCAGTCCGCCAATGACCAAGTGCCGGGCTTCCGGATCCGGCGAAAGGGCCATGGCATAAATAGCGCCGCGCCGCTCGCGCCAAATGCTCCAGCGCAGCGTATCATGTTTTTCCAGGCCTTTCTCAGAAAATTTCCAGACGCGGACCACCTTGTCGTCTCCGGCGGCAAGCAGGAATTGACCGTCGGGAGTAAAAGTCAGAACATCGCAATTGCCGAGGCGTGCGCCTGTTTCGACAATTAGGCCAGGTTCGAAGCGGCCGCGCAGGTCGTCCTGTGGGCGAACTATTTCGGTTGCGCAAGACCCCCAGGTCAGGAAAAATAACCAGGCGAAAGCGCCAACTCTCGGACCCGCATGAGATAGGAACCGTCGCATAGAGTTGCTCCAACATTCAGTCTACCAGACGGAGTTAATCCGCGAGTCGTCTTATGTACAGATCCAATGAGATTGGCAAGTAGATTTATTTACTTTCCGCCGGCCTGTAAATTGGTTAATATCAACTTTAACCCTGACATTCGCCCCCCGCCGAATTCTCGACTAATGAGACCCATTCTTGAATCAAGGAGCAACATGAATATTCGCCATTCTTGTTTTGGCCTGTCGCTGACCGGCGGGCTGATATATGCACTCGTCGCTGCTCCGGCAACCGCGCATGGTCAAAAACCGCCGGCTCCCGGCAATAGCGGCGCTCCGACCTTGAACATGCCGGGCCCGATGGGAATGCAACGCGGAACCGCGCTCGAACTCACGCTAACGGGAACGAACCTCGCCGATCCTACGGGACTTTTGACGAGTATTCCCGCCAAGATCTCGTTTCCAACGGACAACAATAACGGCAAGGACCCGGCCAAGCTGCGCGTCAAACTGGAAACGGCTCCGGATGCGCCGCTCGGTTTTCACAGCATGAGGTTGGCCACCAACCGCGGCATCTCCAATTTGCGCCTTTTTTGCATTGATGACCTGCCCCAGATTCTTGCGGTGGACACGAACAAATCCAAAACGACTGCCCAGCCGGTGCCGATTCCCTGTCTCGTGGCCGGGAAAGCAGAAGCCGAAATCAACCACTATTTCAAGATCAGCGCCAAGGCCGGACAGCGAGTGAGTTTTGAAGTCCTGGGCCGCAGGTTGGGCAGCCCTTTCGATCCGCAGATTACGCTGCTTGAACCGCGTATGCAAAAAGAACTCGCGCATAACAACGATGCTCCGGGATTGCAGACCGATCCCCGACTGACTTACACGTTCAAGGAGGCGGGGGAATATCTGGTGGAAATTCGCGATGTCATGTATCGCGGCGGCCCGGATTACTGGTATCGTCTGCGGATCGGTGATTTTCCCTGCGCAACCACGCCGATTCCGATGGCCGCCAAACGAGGCAGCAAGGTGAAGGTACAATTCACCGGCCCGGCGGTCGCCGACGTTACACCGGTGGAAGTGCAGGTGCCGGCCGATCCTGGAGTGGACATTGTCTGGGTGGCGCCCCGCGGAGCGAACGGACTCTATGGGTGGCCGGTCGCGCTTGCGGTAAGTGATTTGGAAGAACTGGTTGAGAAAGAACCGAATAACGAGCTGGCCAAAGCCAATCGTTTACCGGTACCTTGCGGCATCACCGGCCGGTTTCAGGAAAAGGGAGACGTCGACCATTTTGTTTTTGCCGCAAAGAAAGGCGAGCGCTGGATCATTCAGGCGCATACGCAGGAATATTATTCGCCGACCGATGTTTACATGGTGTTGAAGAATCCGACGGGCACCCAAATAGCAGCGAGCAACCCGGCACAAGATCCCCGGATCGATTTTACCGCTCCGGCGGATGGCGACTTCGTCCTCGCCGTGGAACATTTGAACTACTGGGGCGGGCCGGACGAATCGTACCGAATCACCATTACGCCACCGGAACCGGGTTTCGATCTCGCCCTGGGTGCGGACAAGGTGGAAATTCCCCAAGGGGGCGTCGCTGTGCTGCCAATTCAGACGGTAACGCGCCGCGACTATAACGGTTCGATCGAGGTAAGCGTTGCAGGAAATTCGTTGATTGACGGCCAGACCGTAATCAATGCGGGTCCTCCGGCGCCCAATCAACCGGCCGGCTCGCTATTCTTAACATTCAGCCCCGGTCCTCTCGGCGGGCCTAGCATTGGTCCGCAAGAATTAATCGTTCAGGGTAAAGCGACGATTAACGGCAAAGTTGTGATTTCACGGGCCAGTGTTCGAACGGTGTTGAGCCAGGGGCTGGCCAGTTTGCCCTTGCCGCCGCGGAATATGTTTCACCAAGTCGCTATGGCAATCACGGAAAAGGCGCCGGCGACGCTGGCCTTGAAACTCGACCAGGTGGAACAAATTCGCGGAACGGCGGTTTCGGCCACTGTCACGGCGACTCGCGAGGCGGGGTTTAACGAAGAAATCACACTGACACCTTTGGGTTTTCCCCCTAATGTTGCTGCCGCCCTTAAGAACATTCCGAAAGATCAGAAGGAAGTCAAGGTTCAATTGACGCCGGCCGCCAACTCAGCGCTCGGGCAATTTATGATAAGTGTCACCGGCAAAACGAAATTTCAAAACCGGGAATACACGGTGACGGCAAGTCCGGCAAAGTTGAATCTGATCCTGCCTTTCGATTTGAAAGTCGAATCCGTCCCGCTCAAAATCGGGTTGGGAGAAAAAGGTAAAATTCGTGTAACAGCGGCTCGCAAGGCCGGCTATCAGGGTCCGATTGCCCTGGAAGTGCGCAACCTGCCGGCCAACGTGGCGGCCGGGAAAGCAACCATTGCCATGGGACAAACCGAAGCGGAGATTGAAATCACTGCAGCCCCCAATGCGCCGTTCGGAGACAAGGCGGATGTCAACGTGGTGGGCACGGCATCGACCGCGGGCAATCAACAGAACACATCACCAAATTTCGCGGTAAGCGTAATAAAGAAATAACACCTTCAGGAGAAAAAGGTGAATCTCTTCGAAAAATTTCAATCCGGACTCACCTACGAGGATTTTCTCGTCCGCTATGCCAATGAAGGGCAGAAACAACGGTGGAAACAGGTCTATGACAACGTAGTTCTGAAGGCAGAACAAAAACAATTGCTGGAATCGTTTCAACGGTGCATGAATGTGCTGTGCCTGGCGGGAGCCTGGTGCGGCGATTGCATCAATCAATGCCCGATTTTCCAGCATTTTGCGCAGGCTGCATCGGTGTTGCAGGTTCGATATCTTGATCGGGATGATCATGCGGATCTGCAAAAGGAACTGCAAATCAACGGCGGCAATCGCGTTCCCGTCGTGGTGTTTTTTAGTGAAGATGGTTTCGAAGTCAGCCGATACGGGGAACGGACGCTCAGCAAGTACCGGCAGTTGATGCGAGATCACGTTGGACCAAGCTGCCCGACGGGTATAGCATTGCCCGGAGATCCGTTACTGGTCCAGGTCACTGCCGACTGGCTGAATGAGTTCGAGCGCGTGCAATGGCTCTTACGCCTGTCACCGCGGTTAAGACAAGTTCACGGGGATTGAACTCGACGCAGATCATCGCGCCTGTGGTCGCGCTTCGGTCGCCGAATCGAAGGTTCAGGAAGCCGGCTGGGATAATACCTGGACCTTGGTGAAGCCTTGTTCTTTCAATGCCTTGACAACCTGGTCCATATCCATTTGGGAAGGATCCCTGAGCATGAAGCTCACTTTCTTGACCTTGACGCTCGTTTGGATGGAATCTTTCTCTACAAACTGTAGAGTATTGAGGGCCTTGCTCACCTTGGCCCCTCAGGCATTGGCTCAAAGCATCGGTTCGACTTGCAGAACCACCTTATTGGGGCCGGCGGCGAACCGAGCGCTATCATCCGCCGAATCTTGGCTGCAACCGGCGATGCCCAAACCAAGGATCATCAGTGAAAGAACGCGGCTGGGGCAAATACGCATGAATAAACCTCCTCTAATAAACTGGCAGATCAGTTCACCATTTCTTTGAGCAATTTATCGATTGTTTTGTCCAAGATGTCCGCGTCCTGGGAAGCAAAATATTGTTCTGGGGTAAAACGGATGATGCCCTTGGCATCCAGGATGAAAATGGAAGGCCAGCTTTGGATTTCATATTTTTGCGAAATAGGTCCAGCAGTGCCATCCGGGCCGTTCCACCAGGATCGCCAGGTAAGATGTTCTTCCTGCAAAACCTTTTTTACCATGCCACGATCCTCATCGCTGTTCACCCCGAGAAGAACGAAAGGTTTGTTAGCCAATTTCTTCACGAGCGACCGCTCGTGTGCGTACATCATGCGGCAAGGGGGTCACCAGTGACCCCAGAAATCAAGAAGAACGACCTTACCACGATAATCACTTAGTTTGAAAGTTTTGCCGTCAATGTCTTCCCCTTCAATTTCCGGCGCAATATTGCCGACTTTCAAGCCTTCCACGGGCTTTGCGGGGCCGGTGTCCGGCGGGGGCGTTTTCGCCTGGTAACAGCCGGCCATGGCGACTGCCGGGAGTGCCAGGAAAACATAGCGATGCAATATATTCATGAGTGGGACTCCGAGTATTTCGAATACGAGTACTTGTCCAATAGTATCCTTCCGGCGCAAGGATGTCACGGGCAACTTCAAAATAGACGTTTTTGCCGTGTTGTAATCAATAAATCTGCGATGCGCCGTTGGGGGGAGCTGACCGGATAATCCTTGAGACGGTGCGGGCGCAGCCACTTCCCTTGCCGGTAAAAATCCGAGCGGAATTTGCCCGAGCGATAGACCGCTTCCAGGCAGATCAGGGCAATGCGATGATGGGTTACGGAATGGTTCAAACTAATTAATTCAGCACCCCAGTCAACCCGGAGACCGGTCAATTCGTGCAGCATGCGTTGAGCGGCTTCATCAACGGATTCTCCGGCAGAAATTGTTCCATGGGGGAATTCCCACATGCCGGCCCAGCGCCCTTTTTCCGGGCGCTGGACCAAAAAAACCAGCGGACCGCGGCGAACTACCGCCGCGACCTCCAGACAGTGCGACGGATTCCGGCCATTGGAGCGCAGTGGTATTTCTCTTTGCAGCCCCAATTGATTGGCCCGGCATTGTTCCGCAAGGGGACAGGCGTTGCATTGCGGGTTGGAAGGGGTGCAAATCAAGGCCCCCAACTCCATGAGGGCCTGGTTGAAATCTCCGACGTCTTTTTTGGGAAGGATGTCTTCGGCGACTTGCCACAACCAGCGACGGACCAGGCCGAGTTTCGGATGTTTTTTCACTCCCAACAACCGGCACAAAACCCGTTCGCAGTTGGCTTCCAAAATGGGCAAGCGCTGATCGAAAGCCTGCGAAAGGATGGCCCCGAGGATGTAGCGGCCGATGCCGGGAAGCGAGTGGAGGACGGCTGGATCTTGCGGAAACCGGCCATGGTGCTCAGTGACCAATTTCTTCGCGGCCTGGTGTAAATGCCTGGCCCGGCGATAATAGCCGAGTCCTTCCCAGAGGCGGAAAACCTCCTGTTCGTCGGCTGCGGCCAGGTCAGCAAGCGACGGGAAGTGTCTGACGAATCGTTCGAAGTAGGGAATAACGGTGGCTACCTGGGTTTGTTGAAGCATCACTTCGCTGACCCAAATACGATAAGGATTACGGTCGCGCCGCCACGGCAGGTCGCGGCGATACCGCCGGAACCAGGCCAGCAATTTGCGGCCGATACGAGGTGGTAGAACAAGCGTGGCTGAATGATTAGCGTTTGCTTCGGACACGTCCTTGTTCACGGAATTCTTTCCGGTTTATTTGCGGCGGCGGGTGTATTTTTCCAAAAGGATCTTGGCCGCGTCGGAGGTGTTCCCCAGGTCTTTTTTGTCCCCTTTTTTCGGTGTCGCTAATTGTTCTACGGGTAGATTGGTGCCCGTGTCGGTCAAAGCCGGCAGTTGCATCACCGTCGATCCGAGTGGAATTCCTCCCTGGCCGGTTGTGGAGTCCGGGGTGGAACCGCCGTCATTCGGAGAATCGAGCAACATCGCGGCAATGGCTTCATCGTCGGCGGGTTCGGGAGCCGGCCTGGGCTTTGCTCCGGGGCTCGTTGTCGCTTTCGGCTTCGCGGGTGGAGGTTTGGCATTCTCAATTCGTACCAGGAAGTTAAGAGAATCGATGCCGATACGATCTTGATTTTTGATTTCGAGCTCTCCTTCAATGCGCTGGTCATTGACGAGAACGCCGTTTGTGCTGCCGAAGTCTTTCAGGAAGACCTTGCCCCCCCGGATCAACAGGGCGCAATGTTTACGGCTGATCATGGGACTGGCGGGACGAAGGTTGCACTGTGGATCGCGGCCGATCAGGAACTGGGGGCCATTGATGGGGATCTCCTTTCCCTGGTGCAGACCGTCCGCTACAACCAAGTTCACTTTCATGAGACGACCTCGTTCCCCCTCGATTGGGAGTATTCGCTAGGGCAAATCCGACTACCTCTTACGAAACTGTGCGCTGCACGCTAGCGCAGTTTGTCGGCTACAAATCGAGGACTCCCCTGGTGAACCGATGTTGTCCAAAGGTCCATCGCGAAGGCAGACCCAGGGCGATAAAATAATCGAGATAAAAGAATGATTGAAACAGAGCTATTATAGTTAGCAATATGTAAATGATGCAACGACAAAGTTCCCAAAGTGATCACTTTTCTCCGATTACGTCGTTTCCGCGTTTTTCCTTATCCGCATTAACGGTTCTGGCGTCAACATTCACCTTTTTGTTAATAAGCGTATTACCGGGTTGTACGCCGAAAACGACGTTTTTGGCTCGATCGAGTAAAGCGATGACCTTGAAAGTCGCGTGTCCGACAGGCCCGCTTTCCCGGTTGGTGGACAGCTATGCTAAGGTTTGGGGCTTGCAAACGGGCGCAGAAGTGGAAATTGCTCCGTTTGAACCGAGCGAGGGCGGTCCTCGAGAGTTCGTAGCGGATCTTTGCCTGATTGTTCCGCACCGGCTGGCTTACTGGGCGGCTTCCGGAAAACTGCAACCGCTTGCCGCTGTCGATTTTTCCCCAGACAGTCCGAATAACTGGTTGGACCTGCTCCCCCTGTACCGGAATAAACTGCTCCTCTGGGATCGACAGGTTTACGCCCTGCCGGTAATCGGGGATGCATCGCTGTGCTATTTCCGGGAGGAACTTTTTCGCGATGCCGGGCACCAATCGTCATTTCAGGCAAAATACGGCCGAGTTCTTTCAACTCCGAGAACTTGGGAGGAATTCGCCGAAGTGGCTGAGTTCTTCAATGGGAAACTCCGGCCTGGACAGGCTCAATCGGCGCCTGCTCTGCCGCCGTTATCAGAGCGCGACGACGACCTCGACAGGGAGTACTTTGCGGTCGCCGCATCGCTAGCTCGCCGGGCGGTGCGCGAGGATGACAGAAACCAGCCTTCCGACGAAGAATTGTTTTCCTTCCATTACGATCTCAAGACCGGTCAAAATCGCATGGCATGCCCCGGGTTTGTGGAAGCACTGCGGATCATGCAGCGACTGCAGATGTGCCGTTCTTCGACGCGTGTCGCGAACCCTCCGGAGGAATTTGCTAAAGGCCGGGCGGTATTATGCATCGCAGGAGCCGAATGGGTGGGTCGCTTTCAAGAGGACGATTCGCCTGTGAGGGGTCGATTTGGAATCTGCCGGATTCCTGGTAGCCGCAGAGTTTACGAGTACGAAACCGGCAAACCACAGGACTTGGCGGAACCGAATTTTGTTCCTTACCTGGGGACCGGCGGTTGGCTGGGAGTGGTGCCGCAAGGGGCCAAAAATCCCGAGGGCGCCTTTTCTTTCCTGGCGGAACTCGCGGGTTCCAAAATCAGCGGGGAAATCTTCTTGAACGCGCTGTCGGGATGCGGCTGCACACGGCGGGAGCACTTCGGCCTGCTGACGCGGGCTAATGCCTTCGAACTGGGAGCAGCGAAGACGAATACTCTCGCCGAGATATTGCGCCGCTCTCTCTCTCCGCCTCCGATCAATCCGGTCGTGCGCTTGCGAACGCCGGACGAACGAGCCCACCAGCGAGTTTTATGTGAAGAATTGCGCACGGCACTAAACGACAAAAGTCGCGATCCTCAGCAGGTAATGGTTTCGGTAGCCCGGCGGTGGCATGAACTGGACGAGCACCAACCGGTTCCGAAACAGTTGATCCAGTATCGGTTAAGTCTGGGATTGCCGGCATCAAAATGAATTACTTAGAACTTAAGGAGTCAGATCCCCTTAGATCACGGTGTCAGACCTCTTTTTTGAGCAAAATGAATTACGTAATTTGCGCCTGAACGCCTTCCTTGCGGAGAAGGGCGATCAAATTTTCCGCCTGGCCGCGGGTGTAGTTGTTCCCCAGAGACAGGGGGAGTTGATCCACGCCTTTTGACGCTTCTTCCGCGTTCCAATTCTTGTTCTGCTGCAACCATTGAATCATATCGTTTCGGGCCAACGGCGGAACCTGAGTGACTTCTACGTGACAATCCGCCGGTACCCGCTCGCGGCGCAGAAAACGGTTTAAGTCCGGAAGAGTCGTGATCGTGGCGAGGCGGTCACCGGGATTGAGCACATGGTCCAGGATATTTGCGGGAACCACGACATCGCCACTCCGGAGGTGAACGGGCATTAGCCGATAGTCGATGGCCAGGATCCGGACAGCGTGGCCGCTCAGGAACGAATCGCCCGCTTGAACCAACAATTCAATTGCTGCCATTATCCGGCCCTTGACGAGAAACACGCTCAGGACCCGATCGCCGAACAGAGCGGCGACAAAGGCGGGCGCGGCCAGCGTCGGGATGGACAGCGCGAGTCGTATGTTGGCTTCCTGGCGCAGTGTTTCGGACAACAAACGGTCATTTAAACGGACTACCACGCGTTGCCGGGGATTGAGTTCCCGCGCCAAAAGCGCGATCTCAAGATTGGCCAATTCGTTATTGGTGGCGGCCACGACGGCGCGGGCCGAGAGCACGTGAGCCTGGCGAAGAACTTCCAGCACCGTGGCATCGCCGATGATAATGGCAACTTTCAGCCGGCGCGCGGCAGCCACGAATTTGCTATCGCGCTTGGTTTCAATGACGACCACCCGTTCGCCATATTGCAAGAGCACTTCCACGACGCGAAAACCGATGTTGCCGAGCCCGCAGACGACCACATGGCCGCTGTCCGGAATCCGGCGAATCTCCAGGGCGCCTCCCAAACGTGCGCGGAGCAAGTAATTGGTGACAATGGCCGTGAACGCCGCAATGATCGCTGCTCCCAGAATGCGTAACGCGCTGACAAACACTTTCTGCCAGGGCTGCACCAATTCCGCCTCGTGCATGTCCGCTCCGGTGGCAATCACGCTGATGGTGCGGAATATGGCATCCGAAAACGGTAAGCCCACGCCCAAGAGGTACACGGACGTGCTCGCCAATACGACGCCAAAGAGAACCGCCGAGCACAGGAGGACCGGCAGATCAATTTCCGACAGAGTGCGGCCGAGCATGCGGCCCGCCCGGCGCAACCAGTTCGCCCAGCGCAAATGCGGCAAAACCTCTTCATCGATTTCTTCCAGAAGGGGAGCAACGCTCCGCGGTTCGCCGCAGACCACGAGTAGATCGCCAGGCGCCAGGCGTGCGGAACCGTCCACCGCGTGCAGGAATTTCATGCCTGCGCTCTGCGTGTCGTGACCCAGCACCAAGACGCGATGCCGGGCGGCAAATTCTCCCACCGAATGGTTCCGGAATGAGGATCGCTCATGGATTGTGAATTCAGAAATCTGATACCGGTCGTTATCCAGACTGAACGCGCCGAGGGCCTGGCCGGTGAGGGCCGTCAGTGCCAACAGAGGGGCGGTCAAGGAGGAGACGCTCAAAGCAAAGGTGTTGGCGACCGCCTTGCCGAGGCGCGGGATGAGATTCTGGTTGAACAAGCGGACGACGATGCGGACGCCGGCATGGAGATGGCGAACCATCAGCGCTGCGGAAATGTTGACAAGGTCATCGCTCGTCAGAATCAGGACGCCGCGGGCGCCGGCCAGGTCCACCTGCTGGAGCACGTCCTTTTCACGGAAATCTCCCTGGATTAGACGGACTTTTTCCCGGGAAAGCACTTCCGGAGAACATTGGTCATCAATCACCACTACCGGGATCCCGGCGGCGATCAAGTAGTCCAAAACATGCCGGCCCACCTGGCCCAAACCACAGAGGATGACCGGTTGATTCATGAGGCCTCCAGGATCAATTTGCAAAGTCGATTCCTTGCCTTATCATTCCATTATGGACATCGATGCGAAGGTGTGTTACTGCTTTCATATCACTCGGCGGAAGCTGGTCAATTTTATTCGCTTTCACAAACCAAAAGTGCCAAGCCAGTTATCCGAGTGTGGAGGCGCGGGGACAGGCTGCGGTTGGTGTATTCCGTTTCTCAAACAATTGCATCGGCACGCAGAAACGGGTGGCGCAACGGATTTGGAAATGTTAAGCGCGGATGAATATGAGCGCCGGCGAGCGGCCTATGTTCGGTCCGGAAAGGGGACGCCACCGCCCGGAGCCACACCGCTACCGCCTCTGGAGGAAAAATCCTCCTAGTCGGCACCAGCCGAAGATCCGGAGGAAATCAATCAGCCTTGAAAACGCTTTCAGCACATCATAGGTTGAAAAAGTGTGCAACGGGTTTGCGAAAATTCCCGTCGCCAGCGCGACCGTACCTGGGCGGGTGTAGCTCAGTTGGTAGAGCGCCACGTTGCCAACGTGGCTGTCGTGGGTTCGAGTCCCATCACCCGCTCTCTTCGGCCGAGAAGACCTGGAATTACCGGAATGATTGTTTCCGCCACTTCCTGGATTTCTCGGCTTTCTTGACTTTTGGTGGGAGTAGGCAATGACAGATGAGACTCGACCCGAAACGGAAGAATCGGCGACGGTGACGGAATCGGCCGACGTGCCGGCGACGGAAAACGGAGAAGAGGAAAAGGAACCGGAAAAGCTCCACCAGGCGGTGGAGATGAGAGACGTCGGGCCGTGCAAGAAACACATCAAGGTTTCGATTGAACGCGAAGATGTGCAAAAACGGCTCGACAGCAAGTATAGCGAACTGGTGGTAGATGCCAACGTGCCCGGGTTTCGTCCCGGCAAGGCCCCGCGCAAGATTATCGAGCGCCGCTTTGCCAAGGACGTGGAAGGCCAGGTCAAGGGCGAAATCCTCATGGCCAGCCTGGAACAACTGGCCGATGAACAAGACGTTGCCCCACTGAGCACGCCGAATCTCGATCCGGACAAAATCGCCATGCCGGCCGATGGGCCCATGGTCTATGAATTCGAAGTGGAAGTTCGGCCACAATTCGATTTGCCGAATTACAAGGGCCTCAAAATCAAGCGGCCGGTCAAGGATTTTACCGAAGCGGACGTGGATGAAGAACAACGCCGTGTTTTGGCTCCGTATGGTCAACTGGTGCCCAAGCCCGAGGGCGAGGCCCAGGTCGGCGATTACCTTATTGCGGATATCTACGCCAAAGAGGGTGACCGGGTTATTACCGACCTGAAGGAAGTCAAAATTCGCATTGAACCCCGGCTGGCGTTCAAGGACGGCGTCGCCGAAAAATTCGGCGAGGAGACCAAAGGCGCCCGCGCCGGCGACAAACGCACTGTGGAAATCAAACTTTCCGATGCCACCGCGGACCCGGCGTTGCGGGGCAGGACCTTAAACGCGACCTTTACGGTCAAGGATGTCAAAATGCTCCGATTGCCGGAGCTGACGCACGAATTTCTGCACGAGTTCGCGGTCCATTCCGTTGATCAATTTCGCGAACGCATCCGCGTCCTGATGCAAAGAAAGCTCGAGTACCTGCAACGGCAATCCGCGCGAGAACAGGTGCTGAACCAGATCGCGGCGGCTTCCACCTGGGAGCTGCCCCAGGACCTGCTGATCCGCCAGGCGCGCAAGGCCTTCCAGCGCAAAATTATGGACATGCGCTCCAGCGGCATTTCGGAACAGGAAATCATCGCGCGCAAACGGATCCTCGAGCAGGACGTCGTCAACAACACGGCCAAGGCTCTGAAGGAGCACTTTGTCCTGCAAAAAATTGCGGAAGTCGAAAAGATGGACGTCGATGACGATGAAATCCACGACGAAATCGAACGCATTGCCGACCAGAATAACGAGTCGCCGCGCCGCCTGCGCGCCCGGCTGGAAAAGGAGGATATGCTCGATGTGCTGGCCATCGATATCGTCGAACGGAAAGTGCTCGACCTGATTCTGGAAAACGCCGAGTACGAAGACACGCCGCTGGGGAAACAGGAACAGCAAACGGTGGCCACGGTGGAAGAGCAGGCCGTGCCCGGCGAAATGGCCGACCCTACCGCCGCGCCGCCTGAAGAGCCCGAAAAGAAGGAAGAAGCAGAATCCAAGGATGAGACGGAACCTCAAGGAACTTAAGACCATGATCGACATCACTTCCGGGTTCCCCCTGGACCCGATGTTGCAGCGTTATCGCGAATATGCCCGGCAGCGGCAGATGACTCTCGGTGATTTGCTCCTGGAAAACCGCATCGTTTTCCTCGCGGGAATCATCAACGACGCCAGCGCCATCGAAATCGTCATGAAGCTTTTGTATTTGCAATATGAAAGCAAGACTCAGGACATTCATTTTTACATCAGTAGTCCCGGCGGATCGGTGACGGCAACCCTGTCCATCTACGATACCATGCAGTTTTTGGCATGTCCCGTGGCCACCTATTGTATCGGCATGGCGGCGAGCGGCGGCGCCATCCTGCTGGCGGGCGGCACCAAAGGCAAACGCAACGCCCTGCCCCATGCCAAGGTCATGGTCCATCAACCCTGGGGACAGGTCGGCGGCCAGGTCTCGGATATTGAAATCCAGGCCAACGAAATCCTCAAAGATCGGCAGCGGCTTAACATGATTTTGGCCAAGCACACCGGCCGGCCGATGGATCAGATCGAACTCGAAACCGAACGCGACCGGTACTTCTCCGCCCAGGAAGCCAAGGAATTCGGCCTGGTGGATGAAGTCCTGACAACCTTGTCGGATGAAAAGAAAAAATAAAACTGGTCCGGGTGGAACTTGTTGACCCAAGTTACGTGTCTTGCCCGGAATTACTCAATTCGCTCATTCCCGGCTGCCGATTTAAAGATTGGGGCCGGCCTTGCTCGGAGATATTGCCATGCCCCTGGTTCCTTACGTTGTGGAGCGGAGCGGCCGCGAAGAACGCGTTTTTGATATTTATAGCCGGCTGCTCAAAGACCGGATCATCTTCCTTCAGGGAACGGTGGATGACAACAGCGCCAATTTGATTGTGGCGCAGATGTTGTTCCTGCAGTTTGAAGATCCGAAAGCGGATATCCATTTGTACATAAACTCACCCGGAGGGTCGGTAACCGCCGGGTTGAGCATTTACGATACGATGCAGTACGTCACCTGTGACATTGCGACGTATTGCATCGGGCAGGCCGCCAGCATGGGCGCGGTCCTCTTGACTGCCGGCGCCAAGGGCAAACGCAATGCCCTGCCCCATGCCCGCGTAATGATTCACCAGCCGATGGCCGGGACCGAGGGCACGACGACCGAGATTTTGATTCACGCCAAGGAGTTCCTGCGTTTGAAGAAGGATCTCAATGACATTCTCCTGAAGCACACCGGCCAAACTTTGGAGCGCGTGGAAAAGGACACGGATCGCGACAAGTTTATGTCCGCCGCGGAAGCGCTCGAATACGGCATTGTGGATAACGTTTTGACCCGCTTACCGGCATCGCAGTTGCAACCCAAGACGCCCTCCTAAAATTTGTGGGTCAACAAGGGATCAGGCGCCGTGATTTTAGGGGGTCTGACCCCTTTTTGAGAAAAGGACTCCCATGCGTTGGCCCGTAACAGTGCTGCTGGGTTCGGCGCTGTTGATTCCGGGCGCCGGCTGCCGCAATTGCGATTTTGTCGAAGCGGAACTCCGCACCCGGGAACGCGAGTTGCGGGAAGCCCGCGAAGAACTCCTCCGCAGCGAACTCTACAACGACACCCTGCAGCGCGAAATTCAAACGCTCCGCCCGAGCGCTGTTTCCAAACCCTCCCCGGAACAGGCTTCGCAAATCTATACGCTCAAGGAGATCGTCCTCGGCCGGCAGACCGGCGGGTATGACGAAGATGGTTATCCCGGCGATGAGGGCGTCCTGGTGGTGTTGGAGCCGCGCGATCCGGACGGCCATCCCATCAAGACTCCCGGCTCGTTGAAGATCGATGTGGCCCAGGTCAGTGTCGAGGGAATCAAAACGCCGCTATCGACGTGGCAGGTCCCGCCGGAGCAACTCCGCAAAACCTGGCAATCCGGCCTTTTGTCCACGGGATATTACGTTCGGTTGCCGTGGCAAGTGCCGCCGGCGACACCCAAGTTGCGCATCACAGTTCGGTTCACTCTTACGGACGGCCGCGCTTTCGAGGCCGACAAGGACATTACCATCCGCCTGCCGCCCAGGCCCAAGACCGACCCGATGCCGATACTGCCCTCCGATGATTTGCTGGTTCCCCCGGGCCCGGTTTTGGAGACGCTGCCCTCGCCGCGCGGCATTCCGGTAGATCCACCTGATTTTCCGGGAGAAATGTCCCGAGCGGAACCAGGTTGGAGGCCGGCGAATGCTTCCTGGCGCCGCGAGCCAGGGTTGGGATCTTTGGGTCAAGCGGTCCTTTTGTTAAAGCCGGCCGCGGAGCGATAATGTTCCCATTCCTTTTGGCAACGAAAGTCGCTGAGTGAAACGGTTTTTTTCGTGACACCTCCGTGACACGAAAATGAGTCGAACGGCATCCCAAGGCACAGGCGGCCGGCCAATCTCCTTTGGCCATCTATCCTGAGAATTCCTCAAAGTTCGCTCATGTCATGTCATCTTCGCAACAATTTACCTTTCGTTCCACTCCGGCATTCGGCCGCAGTCGAGGGCGCGCCGGCTGCATCCAATGCCCTCTCCCGGCTTCTGTAGTTCATTCCAATCGCCGCCCCAGCTCCGAGCGCCCGACCGGAGCACGAACCCGCGCGGAAACGCTGCTAACGGACAAGACCTTCGTCACTTCGTGCCCTTGGTGCGCCCCGAAGAATCGACGCACTCTACAAGCAACTACCTTTTTCCCATTTTCGTCATTTGTTTCTTGCCCTGAAGGAAGTACAAAGTGGGAGGGCCTTGGGAAAGCCCTTTTCCGCTTTTAAATGACTATTAAAAAATTGCACAGAACGTGTGGCACGCCCTGAGTCTTCGAAGGGCGTGGCAATGCTCGCGTGGTCGCCCTCACGCCCTTCGAAGACTCAGGGCGTGACAAACTTTTCCCTCATTCTTCCTGTTTCCAGTTGGAGTAAGCCATGAATCCACATCGACCGCGCCGAGTCCGGTTCCCCTGTCGTCCCTTGAACCTCCAAACCCTGGAGGAGCGTTGCCTCCTTAGCGGTTATACCATCACGGACCTCGGCATCGTGCCCGGTTGTGACTTCAGGTTGGGGCGGTGCCCGCCGCGCCGCTCCATTTGTCTTGGTGCCTGGACCAAAGTGCACCCGCAACACGGTCACGGCGCCCTGGTCAGCACGACGTCGGTGCCTCCGTTGCCGACGTAGGTGATCTGGAAGTGCAGACCGCCTACGGTGAAGATCGCCCCCTCGGCCAGCCCCTGGAAGGTCCCGGTCACTCCGCCAACGGTGCTCAGGATGGTGAACGAGTCGCCCAGCGCGGGCGTGAAACCGACCGTTGGCGCCAGCACGGCGCCGTTGAGATTGACAGCGCCGCCCACGAGGAGCTGATCATAGCCGCTTCCCGCGGTGCCGCCATTGAGGCGCACGCTGAACGTGGACGTCGCGGCCAGGGTGACGTTGCCGGCGCTGTTGAAGATCCCGGTCGATGACAGTCCGCCCGGGTTGAAGGTGCCGCCGTTCACGGTGAAGTTGCCGGCCGTTCCCACGCCGAGAAGGGTGGCGCCGTTGACGGTGACGTTACTATTGGGCTGCGAGCCGTCGATCACCAGCTTGCCGGCCGACACGATGGTCGGGCCGCTGTAAGTATTGGCGGCGGTCAAGCGCAGGGCGCCCGGGCCGGCTTTGGTCAGCCCGACTCCGGCAGCGCCGCTGATCACGGCGTCGATTTGCAGCTGGACCCCGGAACTCACACCGGACACCTTGACGACCGTATTGTTGGCGGCATTGCTGATATAGAGATTACCGCTGCTGTCGAAGGCCAGGCCCGAAGGCTGATTCAGGCCGGTGGAAAGGAACGTAGCAACGGCGCCCGCCGGCGTCACCTCGCTGACGGTGTCGTTGCCCGTATTCGCGACATAAAGATTACCACTGCCGTCGAAGGCGAGACCTTCGGGGTGGCTGAATCCGGTGGCGAACACGCTGACCACGCCCCCGCTGGTCAGCTTGCTCACGGTGCCGTCGGACCAATTGGCGACGTAGAGGATGCCGCTGCCATCGAAGGCAAGACCATACGTGTTGTACGGGCCAAAGCCGTAATCGTGGCTGCTGCCCATGCCGCTCGGATCCAGCTGGGTCAGCCCACCGTATGGAAAGTCGGCGGCGAAGAGATTACCGCCGCTATCGAAAGCCAGGCCCCTGGGATAATACAGGCCCGTCGAGGTGCCGGCGAACTGGGTAACCACACCGCCTGGAGTCACCCTACTCACCGCGGCCCCGTTGTCGCCGTGGGAGACATAGAGGTTGCCGCTAGTGTCAAAGGCCAACCCATCGGGATGAGTGAACCCGGAAGCGAACGTGGTGATGACGCCACCCCGGTCCACCTTAGTAACGGTGCCGCTGGAATAGTTGGCGACATACAAGTTGCCGCTGGTGTCAAAGGCCAAGCCGTCGGGAGTGCCCAGGCCTGAGGCGAAGGTGGTGACGGCATCGAGGACCGTGAACACGCGATTGCTGCTGCCCAGCGACAGGTTCCCGGTAATGGACGCCGGCGTGACCGAGGGGCCGGGGCTCGCAGTCACGTCGCCGCCCAGGATCAGGTTGTCGCCGGCCAATCTGCTGCCGTTAAGCAGGGCCAGGCCGCCGCCGAACAGCTGACTGCCACTGGACCCGAGGTAACTGGTGGTGTTGTCCACGGTCGTCAAGCCCTGCACAGTCACCGCCAGCCTATTGGCATCGAAAGTGCCCATGAGGTTGCGGAACGTGCCGCTGACGGTCAGGTCATTTCCCGTGAGGCGGAGCGTACGAGTCGAATTCGTGGCCTGATGCACCAGGTTGGCGAAGGCCTGTCCGCCGCTGTCCAGCGTCTGGTCCACGCTCCCGTTGAACAGCACCGTGCCCCCGGCGGAGAGGAAGGAGCCGGCGGTCCAGGTCCAGTTGCCATCGACGTTCAGGGTCTGGTTGCGGGCGTCGAAGGTCCCGGCGAGGTTTGTGAAGGAGCCGCGGACGTTGAGCGGGCTAGTGAGCTGGAGGGCGCCCGGACCGGTGTGGCGGAGGTTTTCGATGCGGGCGCCGGCGCCGGCCTGGAGGGTCTGGGTCCCGCTGCCGGTGAAGTCCACCGTGCCGTTGCCGGCGCTCACGAGTACGCCGGCGTTCAGGGCCACCGAGTCCGTGAAGGTGATCTGGCTATCGACTGCGTAGAGCATGCCGCGGGCGCGGGTGATGCCGTTGGGGCTGGAGTAGCTTTGCAGGTCGCCGGTCTCGACCGGACCCAGGAGGAGGTTGCTGCCGGCGGTGGGGCCGTTGTTGGCGACCGAGACCGGTCCGGCGAAGATCCGGCCGAGGGAGACAGCGCCGCTGGTGCGGTTGGTGCGGCCGGCGCCGTCGCGCAGCTCGACTGATAGCGGCGCCGACCAGGTGTCGATGGTTGTGCCGGGGGCCATGGTGATGACCGCCGGGCCGGGGTCGCGCTGGGCATCAATGACGCCATTGGCCAGGGTGTCATTCGCGATCAGGGTCAGGGCGCCGCCGCCGGTACTGATATCGGCGTTGATCCGAAGACTGCGGCCGGCCTGCAAGGTCAGATCGCCGCCCTGCTCATCGATCGCAGCGTTGACGGTAATGTCGTTGCTGGCCTGGAGGACAACGGCGGTGCCGCTGTTGAGGGTGCTGGTCAGGAGTGTGATCGGCAGGCTGACGGTTTGGGACCCGAAGCGCGCGTAGCCGAGGTCCAGAGGATCTACGATTGGGCTGGCGACAACTTGGCCTCCAAGGTTGTTGGTGAAGTCGACAAGGAAATTCTGATACACCGGATTCTCAATGACGGCGAGACCTGAATTAGGGTTGGGGACTCGTCCGATAATGGAGTTTGCGAGGGTGATGGTGCCCGTGCCATCCACGGTTTGCCCGTTGCGGCCGTTGGCCCACGTTGCCGCTCCTCGGATCCCGTTCCAATACGGACTGGATACAACGTAGTTGCCGTTGCTCAAGGGGACCGCGCTGTAACCTACGTAGTCATTGGGGTTGGAACCGGTGAGGCTGTTGGCAGTGGAAACGGTGCCGGTTATCCCGGCGGTGCCGCTACCAAAGGATGCCGCCCCTCGGTTCCCGTTCCACACATAGCTGCGTGCGACGTAGTTACCGTTGGTCAATGCCGTGACGCCGCCGGAAGCTACGTAGTCGTTGGGGTTGCCGCCGGTGAGGCTGTTGCCATTGGAAATGTTTCCGGTTACCCCGGTAGTGCCGCTGCCCCACGATGCCGCTCCGCGGTTCCCGTTCCAATTCGGGCTGCGGACTACATAATTGCCATTGCTCAAGGCGGTTACGCCGGCGTTGCCCACGTAGTCATTGGGGTTGGAACCGGTAAGGCTGTTGGCGCCGGAAACGGTGCCGGTTACGCCGGCGGTGCCACTGCCCCACGTAACAGCTCCCTGGTTCCCGTTCCAGTTTTGGCTGATTACAACGTAATTGCCGTTATTGAGAGTGGTGATGCCGCCGCCCACCTGGTCGTTGGGGTTGGAGCCGGTTAGGCTATTGCCGGCGGAGACCGTCCCTGCTACTCCGCTTGTGCCGCTGCCCCATGTTGCCGCTCCCCGGTTTCCGTTCCATGACTGGCTGCTTACCACATAGTTGCCGTTCGTCAAGGCGGTGACGCCGCCGTTGCCCACAATGTCATTGGGGTTGGAACCGGTAAGGCTGTTGGCGGCGGAAACGGTCCCGGCAACCCCGGCGGTGCTGCTGCCCCACGTTGCCGCCCCCCGGCCTCCGTTCCAGCTCGGGCTGCCGACTACATAATTGCCGTTGGTCAAGACGGTGACGCCATTGAAACCGACATAGTCATTGGGGTTGGAACCGGTAAGGCTGTTGGCGGCGGAAAGCGTTCCTGCTAGCCCGCTGGTTCCGTTGCCCCACGTCACTGCCCCGCGGTTCCCATTCCAGTTCCCGCTGAGGATAACGTAGTTGCCGTTGGGCAACGGGACTACATTGGTACCCACAAGGTCATTGGGGTTGGAACCGGTAAGGCTGTTGGCCGAGGAGACGGTTCCTGCCACGCCAGTTGTCCCGCTCCCCCATGTTGCTGCCCCCCAGTTCCCGTTCCAGTTCCGGCTGCCAATCACGAAGTTGCCGTTCGCCAAGGCAGTGACGCCGCTGATACCCACAGAGTCGTTGGGGTTGGAACCGACGAGGCTATTGGCGGCGGAAATGGTTCCCGACACTCCGGCGGTGCCGCTGGCCCACGTTGCCGCCCCGCGGTTCCCGTTCCAGTTCGGGCTGTCAACCACGTAGCTGCCATTGGTCAGGGAAAATCCAAAGCCGCCCACGTAATCGTTAGGGCTGGAGCCGACGAGGCTATTGGCTGCAGAGACCATCCCCGTTACCCCGCTTGAGCCGCTGCTCCAAGTGGCTGCTCCCCGGTTTCCGTTCCATGACTGGCTGCGGACCACGTAGTTGCCGTTCGTCAAGGCGGTGACGCCGGCGTTGCCCACAAAGTCGTTGGGGTTGGAACCGATGAGGCTGTTGGCAGCTGAGATGAATCCAGACACGCCAGTTGTGCCGCTGCCCCAGGTTGCCGCCCCCCGGTTCCCGTTCCAGTTCGGGCTGGTAACAACGTAATTGCCGTTGGACAATACAGTGACGCCACCCACGTACTCGCCAGGGCCGGAGCCGATGAGGCTGATGGCTGCGGAGACAATCCCCGTTACCCCGCTTGAGCCGCTGCCCCAGGTTGCTGCTCCCCGATTACCGCCCCAGTACGGGCTAAGGACTACGTAATTGCCGTTGGGCAGGGTGATGATCCCGACGGCCACCTGGTCATTGACAAAAGAACCCTCCAGGGCCGAAAGAAGGGTGCCGGTCCGTCCCTCGAAAAGATAGGCCGCACCCGCGTTGGTGCCTCCAAAATTGTCCGTCGGGTTGGTCACCACCACGTTACCGCCGGATAAGACGGTGACCTGGTTGCCGAATCTACCGCCTACTTGGGGGTTCGGGTCGGCCAGATCGAACTGGGGCAAAACGCCGGGGGTAGCGTCGGTGATGACGAGGTTCTTCGGGTCCATCAGCAATTTGCCGGCTTGCCCCCGTGGCGCTCCGGCATCGCCGGAACCCGCGAAGTTCAATTTGCCTTTCGAGGAAACTTCGATGAAGCCGCCCGCACCTCCGGTAATTCCTCCCCGGGCGGACGCCGTCCCCGAAAAGTCGGTCCCCTCCTCCGACCAGACGGCCACCCGGCCGCCGTCGCCATTCTGCCAGGCGTCGGCGTGAATGGTGGTGGCGGAGGTCACGGTGACCGTGGAGGCGTTGTGGGGTAAGTTTGTAACTTGCCCTTGGGAACGGGCAAGTTGCAAACTTGCCCCCACAGTGCCGCCATGAAAATCGCCGCCGATGTGCACGAGGCCACCGCCATTATTTCCGGAGGTATCGATGGATGCCCCGGGTAGCACGATTTCGCGGCCAAGGAGGTCCACCTCGCCGCCAGTAGCGCCGGTGGCTTCGTGCTTGCCGCTGCTGAACAGCCGGCCTGTGGCGCCGCCGTTGATGATTACGGTGCCGCCGACTCCGGGGGCTGACGCCCCCGGCTCGGGTTGGCTGTTGGCCGAGGTCAGGCCAGCGACCGTGCCGATATAGACGCCGGTGAAGCTAACCTGCACGCTGCCGCCGGGGCCCGATTGCGTGCCATCGGCGGAGATGGGCCCGCCGTTGAGGATGTTGCCGGCGTGAAGCTGGATTTGACCGCCGGCAGCGCCATCGGCGTGCACGCGGCCGCTGTTTACAAATTTGTCGGCGACAATCGCGATTTGGCCGCCGGTCCCATCCCGGCCGGTGGACACTTCGCCGGTTGCCTCAATCACAACCCACCCGGTTGCATTGAGCGAGACCGCGGGGGCGTGCACGGCGCCGGTCACCGTGACCTTTGGGGCTTGGATCGACACGGCTCCGGCAGCGGTCACAGCCCCCGCGATCACTTCCGCAGCACCGGCGCGGACGACGAATGCGCCGGGAAGACAGGAAGCGGAAACGGCGAGCTGGTCTTCCGCTCCGCCGTCGAAGCGGACTGCACGCAAGTTGGCGGCCATGGCGCCCGCAAGTGCGCGGTCGAAGCCGGCGGAGGCCGGGTCGCTCGAGTGCAATTGGCCCGCGCGAGTCACCTCCAGGAAGCCGGCGGCGTTGATCGTCGTACGTACGGTATGGTCATTGGCATCCCGGTGAATCCCGAGTTGACCGGTGCCGATGTCAAACGCCAGAGGGGTGGAATCTGTCAGAGTAGCAAAATCGGTACCTGAGGCCGAGTCCCTCAAAGCGCCGGGCGCATCCGTCCGGGAAAAGGTGGGAGGGAATGCCTGGACCGGCGCGGAAAAAGCCGCCGGGCCGGCCGAGCCGGTAAATGGCACCATCGATAAAAAGAAGGGGTCCTGTCTGGCTGCGCCGAGCGGACCTGAGGCGCGCCAAAAGGCAGGGGATGCCTGTCCGGCGGATGGCCAAAAGTCCGCGGTGTCGCCGCCAGGCGTTGGGTTTGGTGAATCCGCGTGGTTAACTATTTCGTAAATGGCGCCCGATTGCGGTGCAGCTGCCGAATAGGAATCGAGCAACCCGGGCGATGTAACTGGAAGAGGCCGCGGGGATACGAGCGCGGGGAGTTCGGAAAGTTCGGGCGCCGGCGCGAGCGATTCGAGTAATGTCAGCCCGGTGAGCACGCCCAGGACGGTTTCGCCGAGTTGGAGCCGATCCTCCAGGGTTTCCACGCGGGGACGGTGTTGGAGCGCCAGTGAACGAAGTTTGGCCGAACGGAATAGCAACGATGTCATACGAGTACCCCTTCTTGTTGTTAATGTTGCCCTCTAGACGGGAGGGCAATTTTTTCCGAAGAACCGGACGCGCGAATCAGAGAAAAAAGAGAAAATGTCCGATCCCGCTGTTCGTAGTCCCGCCTTTAGGCGGATTTCGCCGCACCGCCTGAAGGCGGCACGACGAACATGCCCCACCGCCTGAAGGCGACGAACATGCTGGTGAAGGAATAAAGAATCCGCATTTGCTGCGGTTTTTTGGTTGCTTTCCCGACTTCGGGCTGTTATTTTGTGAAAAACTGCTGAGAACGGCGTCCGATTTCGGCTACAAAATTGCCCTGGAGATAGAGAGTGTGTCTTCGTCATACGGAGCGGTGGAGCGTTGGATCGAGGGGGCCAGGAACGGCTCGGAGGAGTCATTAGGCCGGATCATGGAGTGGTGCCGGGCTTATCTGCTCGCGCTCGCCAACGACGAGCTGGCGACCGACTTGCAAGGCAAACTGGGAGCCTCCGACCTGGTGCAGGAAACGTTTCTGGAAGCGCACCGCGACTTCGGCCGGTTTCGGGGCGGCAGCGAAGACGATCTGCGTGCCTGGCTGCGCGCGATCCTGCATCACAACGCCCTCAACGCCGGCTTGCGCTACCGGGCTACCGGCAAGCGTGACGTGACCCGGGAAGTCCCTATCCGCCCGGATCCAGATGACGGGCCCTGGCGCGCGCTAGTCGATGTCCAGGAAACACCCAGTGCGCAAGTCGTCCAGCGCGAACAAGATGAGGCCCTGAAGCAAGCCCTGGCCCGGTTGCCGGAAGTGTACCGCCAGGTCGTCCAGTGGCGGAATTATGAGGACTGCTCCTACGAAGAGATCGGCCGGCGCCTGGATCGCTCGCCGGAGGCCGCGCGGAAACTGTGGACCCGTGCCATCGATGAACTGACCCGTCTGCTGGAGGCAGCTGATGAATCCTCCGGATGATTTTTCCGAAGAGCACTACACGCTCCTCCTAACGAAGTACGAGGCGGCCCTGGCGCAAGGCCAGACGCCCCTCCCCGCCGAGGAGGGAGTGAACACGCCCCTGCTGCGTCAGCGCTTGCGGCGCGCCCAGGCGTGTCTGCGCCGGCTCCGGAGCGACCGGCTTCGGCAGGAAGTCTGCCACACCATGCCGCCCGGCGAGTGTAGCGGCGGCGCGGAGTCTCTGTCGTTGGACGCGTTGCCCTTCGGCGGCCAGCTTGGCCGATTTGAGCTCAGGCGCGAGCTGGGGCATGGCGGGTGCGGCATCGTCTATCTCGCCTTCGATCCCCTGCTGGAGCGCGAAGTGGCCCTCAAAGTGCCCCGGCCCGAGGTGCTGGCCACTCCGGAGCGACGGCGGCGCTTTCTGCGCGAGGCACGGGTTGCGGCGGCGTTCGATCACCCCAACCTCGTACGCCTTCATGAAGTCGGCGAAGTCGGTCCCTGGGCTTTCCTGGTCTCTACTTACTGCCCGGGAGGAACGCTGGCGACATGGCTGAAAAAGCAGGACGCTCCCGTGGCGCCCCGTTTGGCGGCGGAAGTCGTCGCGATGCTGGCGGAAGCGGTACACTACATGCACCAGCGCGGCGTTTTGCACCGCGATATCAAGCCCGGCAACGTGTTGCTGCAGTCCGTGGCCCCGGCGGGCCACGATCGGGAGACCGGCGCCCCCGGTTCGACGAACCCCAGCTCGCCTCCGAAGCTGGGATTTGCCCCGTGCTTGACCGATTTCGGCCTGGCCAAATTGGTCACGGAAGAATCGGAAACCAAGAGCCACGACCTGCTGGGCACGCCACGGTACATGGCCCCGGAACAGGCCGCGTGCCGGCGAGCGGAAATCGGGCCTGCGACGGACGTTTATGCCCTCGGCGTACTCCTGTACGAGATGCTCATCGGCAGGCCGCCGTTCGTGGGCGATACGGATTGGGGCGCCTTGCAGCAAATCATAACGGTCGAGCCGGTGCCGCCGCGCCGTTTGCGCCCGGGTGTGCCGCGGGACCTGGAGACTGTTTGTTTGAAATGCTTGGAGAAGGAGCCCGGCCGGCGCTACAGCAGTGCAGCTGCGCTGGCCGAGGACCTGCACTGTTTCCTGAGTGGCCAACCTGTTCGGGCGCGGACGATCGGCGCGGCGCGCCGGGCATGGAATTGGGCGCGGCGGCGGCCGGCGGCAGCAGGCCTCATTGCCGCTTGTGTCCTCGCCGTGCTGGGGCTGATCGTCGGCGTCGGCTGGCATTCGGTGCAGGTCGGCCGGTACGCCACTGCGGTCACGGAGCTCAATTCGGATTTGAGCGCTGCGGCCGACCGGGAGCGGGAACAGCGGCGCCTGGCCGAACAGCGCGCGGCGTTGCTCCGCCGAAACCTCTACGCCAATCAGTTCAAGCTGGCTTTTCACGCCTGGCAGAAGGGAGAACTCCTCCAGGCAGTCGAGTGGCTCGACGGTCTAAGGCCCAGGGCGGATCAGGAGGACCTGCGCGGCTTCGAGTGGTATTACCTCAAGGGCTTGTGCCACCCGTGGCGCGCCGCCTGGCGCGGGCACCAGGCAGTGGTCGGTGCCGTGGCGGTGTCGCCTGACGGCAAAACGGTCGCCTCGGGAAGCTTTGACCGGACAGTCCGGCTCTGGGATGTGGCTACCGGTGAGGTGCGAGCCGTGCTGATCGGACACGCGCATCCTATTCGTTCTCTTTCGTTTTCCCCGGACGGCCAGACCCTGGCTTCGAATTCTCACGAAGACAGTGAAGTCCGACTTTGGGAAGCGTTGACGGGCAGGGAGCGGGCGCGATTCGTCCTTAAACCCCAGCTCGAATCCATCCTCTTCACTCTCGACGGTAAGCACCTCTTGGCGGCAAGTGAGAATGGGGTTTGGGTTCGAGACCTGGGCGACCGGCTATCTACAGACCGCTTGCTGCAACAGCCGGCCAAACCTCTTAGTATGGCGATCACTCCGGATGGCCAAACACTTGCCGCCGGCAATGACGATGGTACCATCCGCCTATGGGATCTTCCATCTGCTCGGGAACGGCTCGTCCTGCCGGGCCACGGCGGCGCCGTCCGGCACGTGGCCCTGACGCCGGATGGCCGAACGCTGGCTTCGGGCGGTGATGACCGCACCGCACGGCTGTGGGATGTGAGCACCGGCAAGCCGCTCGCGGTGCTCAACCACCGCTACGCGGTGTGGGCGCTGGCGTTTTCGCCGGACGGCCGGATGCTGGCCAGTGCATGCTCCGAGGAGAAACGGCCATTCGTTGCCAGCACGGTCCAACTGTGGGACGTGGCCAGGGCCGCCGAGCGCAAGGCCTTCGACTTGAAGCAGAACCGGGTCAGCAGCCTGTTGTTCCTCCCCGATGGGAGGACCCTGGTGCTTGGATGTTCCGACAAAACCCTCCAGCTCCTGGACGCGGGCGATGGGCCAAAGCTGACGGAGCTTCCGGGGCACGCTCCCAAAGAGACGTGGGCCCTGGCGTTTGCTCCGGATGGCCGAACGCTGGCCTCGGCCGGCGACGACCACCAGGTCAAGCTCTGGGACCCGGGTACCGGCCGGCTGCGAGCGGCTTTGCAGGGCCATGGATCGCTGGTCACGGCACTGGCATACTCCCCGGATGGCCGAACGTTGGCGTCGGCAAGTTTCGACCGCACCGTGAAGCTGTGGGACGCCGGCAGCGGACAACTGCGGACCACTCTGTCCGGCGCGAAAGACCGCCTCCGCTGCCTGGCCTTTTCGCCGGACGGCCGGATCCTGGCCGCCGGCGGCCACGATAGCGTGCGGCTCTGGGATGTGGCGAGTGGCCTAGCGCTTGCTTCACTACCTGGCGACAGCTTGGTCCATGGTCTGGCGTTCTCTCCCAATGCTGCGATGTTCGCCTCGGCGCGCAAGGATGGTAAGGTTCGGCTTCGGGACCCATCCACCTGGCAGCTGCGCCGCACCCTGGACGACACGGACGAGGTTAGCTGCCTGGCGTTCGCGCCCGATAGTAACACGTTGGCGTGCGGCAACCGTGCCGGTATTATTCGCCTGTGGGATGTGGGCAGGGGCCAGGAACGCGCTGTCCTCCGCGGGCATGTCAAGGAAATCTTCGGCCTGGCGTTCAGTCCTGACGGCTTGACATTGGCTTCGGCCGGCGAAGACAAGACGGTGCGCCTGTGGCAGACATCCACGGGCGAGGAGCTACTCCTCCTCGAAGGCCACACGGCGCGGGTCAACGCCGTCGCCTTTGCCCGCGACGGCCGCACGCTGGCATCCGCAAGCCACGACGGCGCCATCAAACTCTGGCGGGCGGATTCGCACGACGCCGACGAGCCGGTGTCCGACCGGAAGGAACCATAAAGTCCTACGGCGTGGGCACTCCGGCACTTTTTTCCATATTTTTCCTGCTTAGCGCGTCCGGTTATCGAAAAAAACTTGCCCAGTGGTTTAGAGGGAGCTTTGCCCCCTTTTCCTTGCCTGCCGAGGATGGCCTCCGCGCCCGGAGTGAGATGCGGCACTGAACCGACTCAAATTGAAGGTCCGGAGACCCGCGCATAGTCCGCGCGCCGGGTCAACCGCATCACGAAATAAGTGCGGGTCGGGAGTCTCAAAAACTTGCTCCCGACCTGATTGTTTGGCCTGATTTGGAAAACCACATTGAGCTGTTTCTGATCGCCCCGACTTCGAGGGCCGGTCAAAATAGCTGGCCGGCTCTAAGATGGTTTCACTTTACAGGAGACTAACCCATGGCCCGTTTGAATTCGCGCCCCAAAAATCCAGCGATATACCGACCAACTTTGGAGGAACTCGAAGCCCGTTTGACCCTGAGCTACACAATTGCAGAATTAGCCAGTTGGGGAGAAGGCAGCAGGGCCGTCGCTCTAAATAACAACGGCCAGGTGACGGGGCGGGTACTAAGTGGTGGCGCCTTTTACTACAACGGCGTCCGGTCGATTCCCATTAATCTTAACTTTGGAGTCCCGCAGGACACATTCGCAGTCGCCATAAGCGACGCCGGGTACGTCACCGGGACCTTCCGGCATCCAATGGCGCCATACCTAACAAGCACTTATCTCTGGAACGAAGTTGATGGTGGTATTGACATAGGCCAGCTCGACCCGGGAGCGGAAATGTATCCAAGTGCCGTGAATAATTTCGGCCAAGTGGTCGGGCGGTCCGGTAGTCCGCTTCAACATGCCTACCTGTATTCGGCGAGTACGATCATCGACTTGGGCACCCTAGGGGGCGCCTTGAGTTCTTCTCGGTCTCTTAATGATGCCGGCACGGTGGTCGGCAGTGCACAAATCAATGGCGGTCAAACCCACGCCTTTTTGTGGACGGGAGGATGGATGACAGACCTAGGAACTCTGGGAGGTGCGACGAGCGGCGCGACATTCATTAACCCTTACGCTCGTGTGTTTGGCTTCGCAGAGGCCAAGGACGGAATCAGCCACGCTTTTCTCTATAGCGACGGCCAGATGAATAACTTGGACAGCATTGTCGGGCCGAAGTGCAGCGCCTCGATGATCAACGAAATGGGCCAGATAATCGGAACGTGCAGTTTCCCTGACGGACACTCTCGCGCCTTCCTGTACACCCCCAAAACCGGAACGCAAGATCTGGGCACCCTCCAACCGGACGAGGACAGCAGGCCCACCGGCATTAACGGACAAGGCCAGGTAGTGGGTTTTTCGGGAAATCGCCCCTTCTTGTATAGTGATGGGCAAATGGTCGCGTTGGCCGATCTTCTTCTAGAAGGCTCAGGTTGGAACCTGCGTGAGCTCGTGGGTATTAATGACGCGGGCCAGATCGCCGGAACGGGGACAAGCCCCGCTAACGGGATGCGGGCCTTTTTGATAAGTCCGGATGGCGGGTATCCTGGACCAAGCATGTCCGTTTCCTATGTAAGGGCCGCTTTTGTGCACGCCGACTTCGCTGGCGACCCTTATTCCTCTGAAATTGCCCGCGGACACCTGTTGACTGTCCGCGTGATCGATGCTCAGTTACCGGTTCACAGTACGCAGTTTACCATGATTGATTCCCCAATTGGAACGCTGCCGGACTCGCACCCGTCCGTTTGGTCATCGCAAGCCAACAAAGAGCCGGGCCAGGAATTCAAATTGGATGAACTATTTGCCGACCTTGACGTCACAACGTTGTCTTTGGCGGGCATTCCCGGTCAACAACGCCAAGTACGCATTTGAACGAAAGAGCGAACCGGCGAGAGCCTGATTAACCGAGGCAATGGCTGCCGCCCGCTTCGGCACATATCTCCTTCCCTCGATGACACGGGCCAATAGAAACGAAAAACTCAGGGCTTGTGTTAACCAGTATGTCGAAGTTTCGAGTACGTTGCGGGGAGGTAGTTGATATGGAGCGAAATTTGGCGACAATGGAGTTAACGAACAACGACTCGGGCATCGATTGGGGAGACGAAATGTCACGGCCTCCCGGCGGGACATTTGTCGGAGCCATTGCCGGGTTTTTTGCCATCGCTTGGAAGGGGAACAAGGGATCACTCGCCGGTCTGCCGCCGGCGGTTTGAGAAAAAGTGGGTTGGCATGCCAGGCGCAGAGGCCGTTTAGCGGTCAGGGTCTCCCGGCGCTGCGGGACCTTGGGGCAAGCAGAAGAGGCTGAGCCGGTTCGTTGGGCGCGCAGGGTGAGTCATGACGCGGCGGCTGCTTTGGGTCCTGATTTCGGTGCTGAGCACCCTCGTCTTGTTCGGCCTGTCGTTTGCAGCGTTCGCCTTGGGCCGCGGCGACTGGGTTGCGTTCTTGCAATCGCCGGCCCGCGCGGGTGCGCTCGTGGTCTCGCTGGCCCTGTCCGCGCTCGTCGTGTTCTCCGACTTCGGCGGCATGAACCCCGGCAAAAAGGAGGACCGTAGCAACCGCTGGATCTACGGGCCCATTTTTGTGCTGTTGCTCGGCATGGCGGTGCTGCCGCCCTACCTCGATGGCCGCAACTTATGGGCCGCCGACGAGGCTGTCACGCCCTACGTCGGCCTGGCCCTGCTGACGCTCGGCGGCACCCTGCGCCTGGCGGCGGTGTTCGCGCTCGGCCGCCGCTTCACCGGCCTCGTCGCCATCCAGGAGGAGCACCGCCTTCAGACCGGCGGCCTGTACCGTCACATCCGCCACCCGAGCTACGCGGGGATCCTGCTGTACATGGCGGGCTACGGGTTGGTCTTCCGCTGCTGGCTCTGCCTGGTGCTGGTCGCCGGCACGTTGGCCCTCTTGCTCGCGCGGATGAACGCGGAGGAAGCGCTGCTGGAAAGCGAATTCGGAGAGGAATATGCGTCGTACCGCCACCGCACCTGGCGACTCGTGCCGTGGGTCTACTGAGTGCGGGCAGCTCCGGCAGGTGAGTAACGCCGGTCGGCGCGCGACTTACCCCGGATTCGCTGGAGCCGAATCGTGCCGTACCATTCCTATGCGCCACCGTCAGGGCAGCACCAGAAGAGAACTAGCACAACGCTTGTTAGCATTCCACATCGGGGAACAAGTTGCGACCGGCACGCCGCGTTCGAACGGGATATTGGCCTTGCCGTTGTTCCGCAGTAGATGGCGGGCGAGGTCGCCGCGCGTCAGCCCCGGCAGGATCAGGTGCACGTCCATGTCGCCACATGTCGTATATGGTGCTGTCCGACTCGGCTGCCCGCGATGAGGTTCGGGAATACGTCACAGGTTTTGCAATATGTCGCAAGGGTGCCGGAGGGTTGTGGGCGCAACGTATTTTTGGTGTGCCATTGGTGATTCGACCTTGGTCAATAGTGACCATGCGTGGAAATTGAGAACGGCTTCCTGTCGGTCCGGTGCCGTATCTCACCGGCGCGTGAGATACGGCGCCAAAAGGCGCGTTAAGCTGTTACGGGTCAACATGTTGCGCGGAGGACCGCGGGCGTGCATTCGCGTGAGATACGAGGGGGCTCCGAAGCCGTACCGTGTTTACTTTTCGTTCCACTCCGGCAAGCGGCCGGGCGTCCAGGGTGCGCCATTCGCATCCAATGCCTTCTCCAGGCTCCGGTAATTCACTCCGATCAAGGTTCGCAATTCTTCCAACTCATGAGAAAATTCCTGGCTGGCGATGGCGTAACCGTCGCTGTCGGTCTGACTGGGCCGGGCCAGCGAGAGGCGCTGCGCGCTGACGATGGCTCCAACTCGCTCGCTGATCGAAATGGGTGTATTTTCATTGTGCCCCCGCAAAACGACATCCCCGCGCAAGGACCGGAGGATCTGCCGATTCGCGTTTTCCAGGTCCCGCGCGAAATCTTTCCACCGGCTGTCGATGCCGGGCGTCTGATCGAGCGCCCGCTTGGCCTGGTCCAGGCGGCCGGTCAATTCGTTGGCGGCTTCCACAGCTCCCGACACGGCCCGTTGCAGCCGGGCCACTTTCTGCTGAAACTCTTGCAGCGCTTTGCGATCCGCCAAATTCATCGATGAAGCGCCGGCGGCCTCGACGACAAACGGCACCGGGCCTGCCAATGGCGTGACCTTGCCGTTTACCCGTTTGGCCAGCGACACCTTGTACGTCCCCGGAAGAACCAGCGGACCGGAGGGTTCTTCGCGGAACAAATCATCCTCATTTTCTGCCGACCGGGGCCGTACGAGCGTGACAGCAGGATCGCGCAGATCCCAGGTTAGCCGATGCGAACCTTGCGTGACCGGGCCGGTGAGGGTGCGGATTACATGACCGGAGCTATCGGCAACGTTGAGAAGAATTGCCGGCGCCTCCTCTTCCGCCTCGGCACGGAGCTGATCGGCATTGGGATATGAGGCGTTTGTATTCTTCTTGGTCGCTTCCTTTTCCGCGTCCCGGCGCTGTTGTTTCTTGGTCTTGATCGTGTCTTTCAGATAGTACGTGAAGGTTGCGCCGAACGGCGGATTGTCCGCCGCATAGAATCCATCTCCCTGAAATCCCTTGCCGCGGAGTCCGTATTGCCGGGTGGGAATATACATGACCGCGGTCTTTACGGGAAACAGGACAGACTCCTGGGCCAACAATTCGGGAGAGAGCATGCGAAGGGGAGTGTAATCGTCCAGGACGTAGATCCCTCGGCCGAATGTACCGACCACCAGATCGTTTTCTTGCCTTTGAATTGCCAGGTCGCGGACGGCAATGGTCGGCAAGCCGGTTTTCAGGCGTTGCCATTTCTGGCCGCCGTTCACCGTGAAGAACAGCCCGAATTCCGTCCCCGCAAACAGCAAGTTCGGATTGATGTGGTCTTCGGCCAGGGCCAGTACCGGCCCGTTGGCCGGCAGGTCACCCTTGATGGATGCCCAGGACCTGCCCGCATCGCTGCTTTTCAAAATGTAGGGAGCGAAGTCGGCGTTTTTGTGATTTTCGAAACTCGCGTAAACCGTGGCGGCGTCGTGCTGCGATGCCAACAGGCGGCTCACGTAGGTTCGCTCCGGTACGCCCGGGAATTTGTCGATTTTCCGCCAGGCTTCGCCACCGTTTTCCGTGACCTGAATCAGGCCGTCGTCGGTGCCGGCGTAGAGCATGCCTTCTTTCTTGGGGGATTCAGCGAGCGCCACGATGTTGCCGTATAAGGAGGTGGAGACGCTCTTGGCTACGGCATCGGCGCTCCAGACCTTGCCCATTATCGGCAAGGAATTGCGGTCAATTTGCCGCGTCAGGTCGCTGCTGATGGCCTTCCAGGAATTACCGCGGTCATCGCTTCGGAACACTTTGTTGGCTGCGAAATAAAGCCGGGTATGCATATGCGGGCTTATAATCAGAGGTGAATCCCAATTCCACCGCAGGTGTGTTTCCCCTTTGCCCGGTTGCGGCTGGATCCCGGCGCTCTCGCCGGTGCGCCGATCGAAGCGCGCCAGTCCACCATACTGGTACTCCGAGTAAATGATGTTGGGATCTTTCGGATCGACCTTGCAGTGGAAACCATCGCCGCCCTGGGTGACAAACCATTCGGCATTGGTGATTCCGTGCAGGCTGTTGGTGCGGGCCGGGCCGCCCAGCGTGAAGTTGTCCTGGGTGCCGCCGTAAACGTGATAGAAGGGTCCGTTATTGTCCACCGCAACATCATAAAACTGGGTGATCGGCAAATTGGCGATGAATTTCCAGTTGCTCCCCCGGTTAAAGCTCTCGTAAATGCCGCCGTCGCAGCCGACGAGGTAATAGTTGGGATTCCTGGGATCGATCCAGATGGTGTGATTGTCGACGTGCTTGAAGCGCTCTCCCAGGTTGCGAAGGGTCTTGCCGCCGTCGTCCGAAACGCGCAGGAACACGCTCATCACATACAGGCGCTCGGCATTTGCCGGATCCACCACCAGGTGCGCATAGTATTGCGCCTGCTGATCGAATTCATTTCGGCGTTCCCAGGTAGCGCCCAGGTCCGTGGTGCGAAATATGCCGCCCTTCTTGTCGATCGATTCAATGATGGCGTAGACCATGTCGGGATTGGTCGGGGCCATCGCCAGCCCGATCCGGCCCATATCTTCCTTGGGCAAGCCGTTCTTCAATTTCGTCCATTGTTTGCCGCCATCGGTGGATTTGTAGAGGGCGCTTTCGGGTCCGCCGTTAATCAGAGTCCACACGTGCCGGCGGCGCTGGTACGAGGCGGCGATGAGGATATCCGGGTTGCGCGGATCCATCACGACGTCCGTGACGCCGGTGTTCTCGCTGATGTTCAGGACCTTGTTCCAGGTTTTGCCGCCGTCCGTCGTCTTGTAGAGGCCGCGATCTCCTCCCGGTCCCCACAGCGGCCCCTGAGCCGCCACGTAAAGCGTGTCCGAGTTGCGCGGGTCGATCACGATTTTGCCGATGTGCTCCGAAGCTTTGAGGCCCATGTTTTTCCAGGATTTACCGCCGTCGTCAGAGCGGTAGACGCCGTCGCCATAGCCCACGCTGCGCTGGCTATTATTTTCGCCGGTGCCGACCCAGACCACGTTTGGATTTTTGGGATCGAGAACCACGTAGCCGATGGAGTAGGAACCTTCATTATCAAAAATGGGAGTCCAGGTGGTGCCGGCGTTCGTGGTTTTCCAGACTCCGCCGCAAGCAGCCGCCACGTAACAGGTGCTGCGGTCCTGCGGGTGGACCGCCAGTCCCACGACGCGGCCGGAAGTAATCGCCGGCCCGATCAAGCGAAACTTCAAGCCGCTCAAGGCTGTGCCGGACTGCGGATCGTCTTTTTTGGGTTCGTCCTGGGCATGGGCAATTCCTACAGCGGTTTGAAGGATGGCGCAAAACATCAATTGATGCAGTTTCAAAGGAGACCTCTCTTCCAGTTAAGTCACGGTGCCACAATAACTTCCCGTAATCCATCTCAATATCATCGATGCCTTCGCGACTTGCAAGGTCGAGATGATGGCAATCCTCCGGATTTCTGCATCCGCCAATTGCAACCGGGGTATGGTTAAAGATACAATGATCGGCCAGAGGGAGTATTCGAACACCTGAGTAAAGAAACCAAATGAGGATCATTCCGAATGAGTAGCACGACTATGCCGGATGTAATGAAACGCCGGGATTTCCTGAAACTGGGTAGTGGAGTGATCGCCGCCGCGACATTCGCAAGTGACTCAACTGCTGCGGATGCTCCGCCCAGAAAACGGCCCATCAAAAAAGCCATCATGTATGCGACAATCGGTTTCAAAGGCTCGGTGATGGAGAAATTCCAGGCGGTGAAGGCTGCTGGCTTCGAGGGGGTGGAACCGATGAGCCACATGAAGCAGGAGGAGGTGGTCAAGGCCATGGAAGCGACCGGACTGAAGGCCGCCAGCGTCTGCTGCGATACGCATTGGTCCAAGCCCCTCTCCGATCCCGATGAAACGGCACGCCGCGCGGGCCTGGAAGGTTTGCTGCATGCGCTCAAAGATGCCAAACGCTATGGCGCCACCTCGGTATTGCTCGTTCCCGGCGTCGTCAAGAATGGCGTCACCTACAAGGAATGCTTCGACCGTTCCGTGGCCGAGATTCGCAAAGCAATCCCGCTGGCCCAGGAACTGAACGTGAAGATTGCCATCGAAAATGTTTGGAACAACTTCATCACCAAGCCCGAGCAGGCCAAGGAATACCTGGATGAAATCAACAGCCCGATGGTGGGCTGGCACTTCGACATCGGAAACGTGGTCAAATTCAATGACCCCGAAACGTGGATCCCGGTGCTGGGCAAAAGCATCCTGAAGTTGCACATCAAAGAGTACAGCAAGATCAAGGGTTTCGGAGTCAAATTCTTCGAAGGAGACAACCACTGGCCTGCGATCATGAAGGCACTCGATGAAGCCGGCTACCAGGGCTGGGGGATTTCCGAGCAACCGGGCGATCAAGCCAGGGACGCCCCCGCTTTGAAGGATCTTTCCGAGCGCATGGACAGGGTATTTGCTAGTTGAATCAGTGGGCCGCTCACTCCGTGAGCGGTGATCCCGCTCGGGCGTCAGTTGAAGAGCGTTGTCAACGAAAGGAGCACTCCCAATGGCGTTTCGAATTGCTACGATTCCTACGGTTGTTTTGGGCCTTTTCCTGGTGAGTTCGGCAATTGCGGAAGAACCACCGCCGCCAAAGCTCCAACCAGCGCCCGTTGCGCCTGGCCCGGCCAATTTGGAAAAGAAAGTCGCGGATTTGGAGAAAGCGCTGGAAATGCTAACCAAGGAGGTGAGGGCACTTCGGCAGGATTTGAAACAAATCGCGCCCCCAGTTGCTGCCCAGGACGCTATTCGAATCTTCCGGCTGAAATACGCACTGGCCGCCGATGTGGAAAAAACGGTGAAGGCTCTGTTGGGCGACAAAGATAGCCAGGCTATGCGGATCACCAGTGATCCGCGGACGAACAGCTTGCTCGCCTCCGGCTCCAGGGAGCAACTGGAAATGATCGAAGCAGTCCTGGCTCGCCTGGATTTGCCGGACGAAAAAAGTAAGCAACCCAGGCGATCCGAGGAGCAGATCAAAGAAATCAAGGATCGAGTTGCTCTGGCGGAAACCGAGCTGCAAATTTGCCAGGACCGTTTTGCCTGGTCGGAGCGCATGGTGAAAAAGGGATTTCTTTCTGCAAGCCAGGTCCTCGCCGAAAAACTAAGGTTGCAATACGCCGAAATGGCACTCGCCAGAGCGAAGCGGGAATTACAAGATCTGTCTCCGGAACGGATTAAAGAGCCCCGGCAGAATCCCGGAAACTAGAGTGAACAAAACTATGCCAAGATGGATACTTTTCTGCGTTATTATTTCGACTGCTGCCGCAGGAGCAACCTGCAGAGCCGATGACGTGACCGTCAAAACCGCGCCCCCAGTGGTGGTGCGGACCGTCCCGGAGGCCGGCTCTACCGAAGTCGATCCCAAAACAATTGAGATCAAGGTTACTTTCAGCAAGGATATGCAGGATGGCAGTTGGTCCTGGGCGGGCCAATCCGATGATACCTATCCCAAAGTCGATGGCACTCCCAAATATTTGCCGGATAAACGGACCTGCGTTTTGCCCGTGAAACTGGCGCCGGGCAAGACCTACGCCCTGTGGATCAACTCCGAGAAGTTCAAAAACTTCAAGGATACGGACGGCCGTTCTGCCGTACCATACCTGCTCGTCTTTCAAACCAAGGGCGGCGCATCACCCAAAGAAGGTAGCACCCCGTCCAAGAAACAGGTATCGGTCGACGACGCGGTGGCGGAAAAAGTGCTGGCGTGGGCCTTTGCTGCTCTCTGGGAAGACATGGACCGAAATTACAGTTACTTCGATTTGAAAAAGATCGATTGGACGGCGCTGCAAGAGCGCTACCGCAAGAAGGCGGCGAAAGCCGGAACGGTCCGCCAATTCGTGGCGGTCTTGAAAGAAATGCTCAGCCATTTACGCGACGGCCACGTGTGGATCGAATGGCCCGAGGGACAAGTTGCCACCTACCGTGCCCCCGTCCGATTCAATAACTACAATCGGCAAGCCACTCTGGCCCAACTGGAAGAAAAAAAAGAGTGCGGCATGTTCGCGGTGATCGGTAAGACCAAAGGGGATAATTTCGGCGCCATTGTTTTGATCCGGCAAAGCCGGGCCGATGCCGCCTCCGTTAAGCAGGTTGTCGATTTCATCCATGCGATGAAGGAAGCTCCCGGCTTCCTCTTGGACCTGCGCGACGCCAACGGCGGCAACGAGCAATTGGCCCAGGAGATTGCCCAACAGTTTTGCGGTAAGGAGACGATCTATGCCAAAAGCAAATATCGCGCTGGTCCGAGCCACGCCGACTTTGGGCCGATCTATGATCGCACCTTGAAGGCCGGAGCCAATCCCTTCCTGAAACCCGTCGTCTGTCTCATCGGACCGCGTTGTGTCAGCAGCGGCGAAGGGTTTGTCCAGATGATGAAATGCCTCCCCCACATCACCCTGGTCGGCAGCCGGACCCGAGGTTCAAGCGGCAATCCCAAACCTTTTCAATTGCCCGCGCTGGACGTTTCGGTCTACTACTCGCGCTGGGTGGACCTGATGCCGGATGGCACTCCCATCGAAGGTGCCGGGATCGCTCCGGATCTGGAATTGAACTTCCCGGCGGCCGATTACGCCGAAAAGGATCCGACGTGGGAAAGAGCTGTCGAGACGCTGCGGAAAAAAATCGTGGAAAAGAAGTGAAAGCGATATTCCCCTGTCGAATGATCCGGATACGCGTTACCACTCCGCCGGCATCACCTGGCCGTCGTCCGGCAGCAGCGCCAGCCTCCAAATGAGGTTATTAATGGAGCCGTTGACCAGACGGGCACTGCCGTCCGCAAGGGCAACGCCGATTCCGGAGGGGGATAACGCCTGCGGGTGATTGCAACTGGCGGTCGCCGGCGGCGGCTGAATCTCCGGCGAAAACAGGTGCTGTTGCAAGGGCGTCCATTGCGAGTTATAGCCGGAACCGGACGTCGGGTGGGCAAGATTGCCGCCGGTGAAATAGCAATCGTTGGCCCAAGTGTGCCTGCCGTCGCTGCAAACCGCATACTTCTCCATGAACAGGATCGTTGTCGATGTCCCGTCCGTGAAAGTTCGCGGGATGGCTGCGACCGAGATGTTGGCATGATCATCGACGCCCGGGTCCGTTAGGGCTGGGTCCAGGTAGCGCGACATTGCTGTAACCTTGTCGCCGCCGAAAACCAGGCAGTTCGCGGCGTAGCTGATGGCCGCGAGGGGGATATCGTTGTTCACCACGCCGCCGGAGGGTTGGGTGTTGTGTACGCCGCCGGCCGGCACAGTCGGATCGTGCGGAGCGAGATAGATGGGAACAACGCTCGGGCCTGTGTTGGAGGAATAATCCGCGGTGCTTCTGAAGATGTTGTCTTGTTCCAGAAACGGCAGCAGGAAAAAGAACACGGTGCCCCGGGCCGACGGCGTGCTGCTCCTTACGGCAACATTACCAGGGAACCAGCCGACCCCCGGAGGCAGCTTTTGATAAACATCGTTGCAGCCGTGGCACGCCAGCGCCATCTGCTTGAGATTGTTCAGCGATTTGGCGCGGTTGGCGGCTTCGCGAACCTTCTGTACGGCCGGCAACAGCAGCGCAATCAGCACACCAATGATGGCAATAACCACCAGCAGCTCGATCAGCGTGAAGCCGCGCTGCTGATGGCGTCGAGTGGCGAGTGGCATATTGGCACCAAATTGGATGATGGATGCAATATAGCGTATTCGTTTAACCCTGTTCGGCCAGATTGCCGCACGTTATTTGTCCGCCCTTCCCTTCAGACCGGCGATGAACTCGCGGATGTCTTTCCGGATGGTCGCACGCTTCTTTGCTTCGGCGTCGGGCACCGGCTCGGACTTCGCCTTCTCGATGGTGTCGATCGCTTGCTCGCAGGCGCGCGCCACATTCTTGTCCGCCGTTTTGGCGGTCGCCTGCAAGGAGGGGAGAAGTGGCCGGGCGGCCGCGCCGAGGCGGCTTGCCGCCCATGCCGCGCCCGCGAGCGGGGATGCCAGCTTTTCGGTCTTCAAGACTTTCTCGAGGTCCGGCAGCACTTCCTCGGAAGGGGCCCCGTAGTCGATCAGAGACATCGCCGCCTGGCCGCGGATGACCGGGTCCTTGTTGGACAGTTCCTTCCGACACCGGTCCAGAAGCGCCTCCATGCCGACCACCGGCACCCCGTCGGGGAGTTCGAGAACATCAAGGCAAATGACTCCACCGACGTCGGTCAGGATCCTCTCCATCCGCTTGTGTGCCTCGAAAGACACGCGGCCCATCAATGCTTTACGAAGAAGCGCCGCGACCGGAGGCCCGAGGTCGGCTAGCTCCTTGCTTGCCCGCTCGCGCATCTCGAAGTCGTCGCTGTCGAGGTCTGCGATCCACTTCCGGGCCTTTTGCGGATCGGCCAGTGTCGGCGGTTGGGGCCCGGGAATGTAGATGGTCAAAGTGGCCCGATTGTCGGACAGTGCCGAGTCCCCGCCGCGGCGATGGCCCATTGGGACGTGCAAGCTCCAGTCATATGCAATCGGCTTTCTGTCGTGTATCAGCGGCTTCGCCGGGATCGGGAGGAGGATGATCTCGCGCTTGTTCGCAGGGATGGCCGCGAATCGGCGCATCGCCTCGTTAAGCGCCCCGGGTCCCCCCTTAAAGAAAAAGAACGGGTTCCCATCGTGAACGTACAAGTACACGCGCTCCTGGATGTTGACCGCTGCGAGCAACTCAGGCGCGAACATGCCCGGCCGCAGCGGCTGGTTGCCGACGATCACTTCGCGCAGCGCGTGGGCCGGGGCAGGCGCGGACAGTGCTGACAGAAGGCCAAGGAGCATTGCGCTGCGTTTCATGGTCAGCCTCACGTGCACGCACCGAATGAGTAGGCACCCGCACCAGTTTCATGACGTGGATATCAATGAGCCGCACGACCAAGCCTTGCGGGGCACGCACAAGCCGAAAGCTTACGGTCAATCGGTCCCATTGGTGCTCTCGTGTCACTATAACTCGCCATCGTTGAGGGACGCGAACTCCTGGGCATAAGCCGCATCGCGAAATTCGTAATCGACATTCTTTTTGTACGCAGTCAGGTCGATAGGTGGCGGAAAAATCATTTCCCATAGGAACCAAGGACTCATACATGCGAGCGCAATACCCAAAGCCAGCCAACGCTTGAGCGGCCCATTGTGCCGTTGCAGGACTGCCATGGCGACTGCAACACCAACAAATGCCGATCCCCAGGTAATGATACGGCGAGTCCACCGCTGTCGCAGCATCTTGTGCCGACACCCGTCACAGGCAGGCACGTCTACACAGAAACGAGGGCCAAACGCCCACAGCGCTATTGTCCACCAGCCGATGGCATTCGTGCAAACTCGGATCGTGTTGCCCGGCTCTTTCTGTCCACAAGCGACGCAGCGATCAGGAAATTCCGGTTGTCGCGTCTTGGGCAGCTTGACGTCGATGCTCCAGGCCATGGCACAATTCCATCGCTGCACCGGCAGCCTTACGAAAACGATCAGTAGGCATCACTATCCCGCGCCGCCACAGTTCGCTTGGCTGCGTACATGTTGCCTTCCAACGACGATCCGGGATAGCCCCCAACATCAAAAACCATGATGAGATTCTACCCAAGTCAGTGTCAATTTGCGCGGGCATTGCCACTGCTGTCCTTTTCCACAAGGGGCCTGCCGCCCGATCGGTGCTCCAGGATCTTGTTTTCGCGGAGGTACTTTGCAAAGACAAGTTCGATGGGGACCCAGGTGCCGAGTACGATGACGACGAATACAATCAGCCGTTGCATTCGTTCAAACGGCAGCGCAATGAAGAACGCGCCCGCAAGCACGGCCCCAAGGAATGCCAGGAGCATCAACAATACCGTGCCGATCCGCTGATAGCCGAGCCGCGCTTTGCATCGGGGACATCGAATCAGGTTTGGCAACCCAGCGGAGAAGATCGGCCAAACGCCAATGTCCACCCCACACACCGGGCAGTGCTTGCCGTCATGCATCGACTTGTCCCCATTGCCGGCCAGCGATCTGAACCAACAACTCAAAATCCTCGCGCTGGCGGATGCGGCAGCCTATTTGCTAAACAGTTTCTCGAGAAGATGTTTTGCTCGCTCCAAACCCTCTTCCGTGAAAATGACCGATTTCGCTTTGCCGCGCGGCTCAGTTATGAAACCCGATTCGTGCAAACGGTTCATGGCATCCCAGTCGAAGCCCTTCCACGCGCGGGCGCCATCATGTAGACCCAGGTACAGCAGGGCCAGCACGGCATCGTCGATCCTTTTGGTATCCAGCTCCATTTTTGTTACTTTGAGATACTGCGCGTCCCCTGCCATTTTACGCGATAGCAGCGCGGCGACCCAAGGTTTGAAGAGCTACTCCTTGGGGCTTTTTCCGCCAAAAAATCGACAAGGACAACTGCCGCCAATTGGGCGCCCCGCAAATTACGATCTTAACTTATAATGGTACAGGTTGATTCGTAGCGATACGGGCATTGGCTCACGGAAAAATCGGAGGTTTTTATGTACCGCGGCCGATCCTCGGCCTTCTTGCAATATACCATCCGGATCGGTTTGGTGGCCGTTCTGGTCGCCGGCTCCTGGTTTCTGGCAGCGCGATTCTACCCTTTCACCCATCGCGTCGAGACTGCCTTAATGCCCCCCGACGGGACGACGGGCATTTGCACCACGGAAAAGCTGTTGCTCCACTTAAAGGTTGATAATCCTGATGAAAAACGGCTCCGCGGGAACGTCCATCTGGAGCTCCGAACTCCCGATGGATATCTCCTTGCCGACCGGGACAAAAAGGTGGACGTGACAAACAAATCCGCCGATGTCTACTTTGAGATGGATGCGCCGCATCTGCCGCTCGAACAGGTCACATTGCATTGGACTTTCCTCAATCAAAAGTTTGCCGTGCCGCTAAAACGCATTCTGACGGTGAAACCCCATGAAACTACCCTGGCTGCGGACACCGAATACCTGGCCGAAAGTGGGGCCGCTCTCCGCTGCGGTGTTTACGGCGTCAAATCGATGTTCGAAACAGTTCCCATTCCCGGGGCGGAAGTCCAAATTGATCTCCGCGCCGGCAGTAACAAGGTCTTCCCGTTATACAAGGGCCAAACCAATGACCGGAGCTGGAACCATGCCGAATTCAAAATACCCGCCGTTGCTCCCGGCCTGTACACGTTGATGGTGGCCACCCGGTCCGACCTGGGCGCGGATAAGCTGGAACACCCCGTGCGGATCAAAACTCGAACCCGCCGCGGCGAACAGCCGGTGGAAAAAACTGTCGCCGTCAAACCCGGTTCGCCGCCCGGGTGGAAAATCAACCTGACGGCCGATAAACTCTTCTATTTGCCGAAAGAGACCATCCACGCGGAAATACAAACGAGCGATTCCTCCGGCAAGCCGATCGCCGGCGGCAATGTGGAAGTGACCGCCGCCTTTGATACTCCATTGCGAACGTTTCAAACCTGGAAAGGCAAGACCGACGAGCGCGGCCGCGCCCAATGCAGCATAAAATTGGCCGATTTCTTTGCCGGCAAGCCATTGGAAAAAGGAAGCCCGGCGGTCCGGTTGGAAGTCACGGTGACGGAGGGCGCGGGCCACTCCGAAACCGTGAGTCGATCTTTCCCGGTGAGCAATCAAGCCATGCGGCTGATCGTGGTGCCGGAAGGGGGCAGGCTGGTTCCGGAGCTCGACAATCGAGTGTATGTCGCAGCCGTTTATCCGGGCGGAAGCCCGGCGCCCTGTAAGCTGGTCGTTCGCCGTGGCCGGAAGCCCGGGGGCCAGCTCATTGCCGCCATGGAAACCAATGCGCTGGGTCTGGCGGAATTTCATTTCAGCCCTTTTGCAAGCCATTTTCGCAATGGGCCTCTGGAAAAGCCGGATCGCAAAATCCTGGGCGGCGAAGATCCTCCGGTAATGCTTCCCAAGAGAACCTACGATCTGATGCTTGAGGCGAGGGACTCCAAGGGAAACACGGCACAACAATTCCTGGAAATGGCCGGGGAATGTTGCGACGATAACATATTATTACATTTGGACAAGGCTCTTTATCAAGCGGGCGAGTCCATCCAGGGGGAGGTACTTGGCACCGCCGATGTCCCAACCGTGTTTCTCGATGTCTGCCGGAACGGCCAGACCGTCCGGACGCGCTGGCTGGAATTAAAGCTGGGGAAGGCTCCCATCGACCTCGATTTGCCTTCGGATCTTTTCGGCGCCGTGGAAATCCATGCCTCGCACCTTTTGTTTAATGGAGAATTTGTCCACGACAGCCGGCTGATTTACGTCCAACGCGGCACGGCATTGAACAGCGAAGCCAAACCCGGCCATAAAGATTCACCCGGCCCGGAAAAAGTCTACTCTACGCTGCAAAAGGAACTCCTCAAGCCGCAAGGTCAGAGCGACCATCAACCGGCTCAATCGATCATGGATTGCTTTCGCGATCTTGCAATCACTGCCAAAAACCAGCAGCTCGCCCGTGTATTGCTTGCTTCCGCCCGAGTGCAACTACCAAATCGCTGGGATATAGCGCCGGTCGCCGCAAGAGTGCAAAGGGTAGAAAGTCAAATACGGAAGATTGTTCGTGGCCTGGTGCAATACGCGCTTCAGGAGATGCCGTTCATGGTGAATGAGCGCGGCAGCAAGCGTTGGGTCTTTAAGCCGGGGCTCTTGCACGACATGGTTACGGCCCAATATATCGACGCGTCCCTACTGACCGGTCCTTTCGATGAGCCGTTGACACTGGACGAATTTGCGAGGTTTGATCCCGATTTTAAGTTGGAACGGATTGCCGAATTGGTCACCTATGTACGGATGCAACAAATAATCGGCGCCATTTCCGAGTACAGTAATGCCAGGCAAGAGGACTTCCTGAAAAGCGGCAAGTGGAGTTTTCCCTCCACCATTATTGAAGATGCGGCCAGACAGCAAAAACTGGATGCCAAATCGCTCAAGGATGCCTGGGGTGAACCCATCCGGCTGCGCAAACGGCAACCGCGGCAGGAAAACGTCACCGAGTTGCCGCAGTTTGACGACTTTGATCTGGTTTCGAACGGTCCCGACCGACTATTCGACACGGCGGACGACCTCTATTTCAGTGATCCGAACTTCAAGCTCCGGCTCCGGGGGAATTTGTTCCGGGGCATTACCGCGTCACCTTCAAGCCAGTCGAGCTCAGGAGGAATACCCAATCTCTTCGAGAATGGAGGGGTCCAGGACAAACGATTGCCTGGGAACGGTTTCCAACCGGAAAAGGGGAATTAACTCCTGCGCGGAAATGGACCGTCTTCGAGCAATCCATCGGCAAGACCACGCCAGCAAACCGACCAGATCGTCTGCTTGCACACCGCCTTCTCGAAGAGAACATAGCCGCGTGTCACCATGGCGTTTCGCCAGCCGCCGGCCGTCCGTGCCTACCACCAGGGGGACATGACAAAAATTCGGCGGCTTCATTCCCAGGGCCTGATAGAGCAATAATTGCCTTGGCGTCGAAGGGATCAAGTCATCCCCACGGATCACTTCGGTGATACCTTGTGCGGCGTCATCGACCACCACGGCCAATTGATACGCCGGAGTACCGTCGGCTTTCCAGACCACAAAATCGCCGCCCATATTGCGCAGGTCAATGCGGGTACGGCCCTGGAAACGATCCACAAATTTCGCATCCGGATCGGCAATGCGAAACCGCCAGGCATACGGCTTGCCCAACGAATCTGCGTCCGCCGCGCGGCGCCCGGCGCATGTGCCGGGATACGTGGCCGCCTCATGTTCCGCATGCGGCGCGCTGCCCGCGCGTTCAATGTCGAGCCGGCTGCAAGTACATGGGTAAACTAACTCTTTGTCTTGCAATTGCGCCAGCGCCTGTTCGTGCTGGGCCCGCCGTTGGCTTTGCATGATCGGTCCTTCATCCCAGTCCAATCCCATCCAGTGTAAATCCTCAATCGCTTGTGCCGCTGCGCCTTTTTTCACGCGGGGGGAATCAATGTCTTCCATGCGGAGCACGATTTTCCCTCCGCGACTCCGGGCGGATAACCATGCGATCAAATACGTCCGGGCATTGCCGACATGCTGCGCCCCGGTCGGGGAAGGTGCCAACCGGCCAACAGGAACAGTAGCGAGTTCTGCGGACATAATCCCCGTCCGAAAACGATTGGGCAAAGTGGAGAAATTCCGATGACCATTTTACCAATGATTTTTCCGCGTTTCCCACTCGCCACCGAACACTCTTGGAACCTTAAACTATCCCTCTTCCATTTTTGCTCCAATCCGCTTATTGTCCTGGCGGGGAGGTGATCCGGCATGAAGCGTGCCTTATTGGCTCTGAGTTTGAGTTTTTGGCTGGCTGGGTGTGTCACGACTTCGGATGATCGCTTTCGCGATTACAACGACGACGGCATCCATCTTTTCCGCGAGGGAAACTACCACGATGCCCGGGAGAGCTTCCATGAGGCCCTGAAACTGAGACCGGACGATCCTGCCGTCTTGTATAACATCGGAGAATGTTACTATCGCATGGGAAATGCGGGCAAGGCGGAACAATCGTACAAGGAATGCCTTTTCCGCGCTCCCAATCACGCAGCTTGCCGACATTCTCTGGCGGTTCTGATGATGCAGCAAAATCGGAAAGCGGAAGCCGGGAAAATGATTGAGGATTGGCTGATTCGCGAGCCAAAACTCGCGGCCGCCTACGCAGAAGACGGCTGGTACTGGCACCAGTCCGGCGATTTGATCCGGGCCCAGGCCCGACTACAGCAGGCGCTCGAAATCGATCCCCACGATCTGCGGGCATTAATTGAACTTGGCCAGGTTTATGAAACCATGAACCGGCCCGACCGGGCGCTCGTGCTTTATGAGCGCGCAGTCGACAAGGACCCCAAACAGGTGGAATTGAAAAGCCGAATTCAATTTCTGTTGGCCAGAGGAGCCGGCCGTCCTCGCCCGGATTAGCCTTTTTGTTCGCGTTTGAGAGCTTCCGAGGTTACCCCGCAGGAGGATTCTGCCGGCCACTCTGCAAATAATACTTGAGGCCAGGGATAAAAAAACCGGCGGCCGATACAATCCCGAAAAGAAAGAGTCCTGTGGGAGGGTAATACGCCATCAACAGCGCCGTGATAAAACTGGCGACCGCGTAAATGTAAAAGGATCCAGAAAGTGTTGCTGCCTTCACGAGAAAGGCCATGCCGGCCATTACTGCCAGTACGGGCGATAGCGTCAAGACTGGCAGTTTCAGCAACATCTCAACCAGAAACAGGCCGATGCTGCCGATGGTGGATCCTGCCCACACGTGGGCGATTTGTCGTTCCACAAAGGTGACGGGACCTCCACGCCTGCGTAACGCCCAGAAGATGGACGCCCACGTCCCCAACCCGATTCCCCACAAGGCCAAATACGCCGCAACATTATCTACTTGCCATAGATAAAGGCAATTCGTCACCGAACAGAGACTCAGTAGTGCGAGGCTGTGCCAGATCCAGAGAAGACCCCAGTTCTCCAGAACGGAAACATGGTGTGTTTCGCTGAGGATTTTGCTGATGGTATAGACCAGGCCGCTCGATCGGGCTGAGATTGGTTCTCCTTTTAAATAGGCCTCCAGGTCTTCGGCCATTGCCGCTGCAGAGCCGTAGCGGAGATCCGCCGGCTTTTGCAAACATTTCAGGCAAATCATTTCCAGATCGAGATCCACTTTGCGGTTCAAGAGGCGGGGCAAAATCGGATCTTGCTCCAAAACCAAGAGGAGAATATCGAGAGGCGTAGCTGCCTGAAACGGGGGCCGGCCGGTAAGTAATTCGTAAAGAATTGCTCCCAGGCTGTAGATATCGCTGGCGGGGCTGAGTACGCCGCGTCTCCCGGAAGCTTGTTCCGGGGACATGTAACATGGGGTCCCAACGATGGCGCCGGAAATAGTCAGCCCGTTCCGGCTTTCCACTCCGTTTACCGCCGGTATTCGTTTGGCCAATCCGAAGTCCGAGACATGGGCTTCGCCTGCACGGTCGATAAGAACATTCGATGGTTTCAGGTCCCGGTGGAGAATGCCCTGTTGATGGGCATGGTGGATCGCCCGGCAAATGGCAGCCATGTATCGGGCCGATTCTCGTGGTGGCAAGGGTCCGGCGGCCACTAGTTTTGCCAGGGTGGTGCCTTCCACATACCTCATACTGAAGTATGCCTGTCCCTCGCAATCCCCGACCTCATAAACCGGAACGACGCTGCGGTGCTGGAGTTTGGCGGCTGTTTCCGCCTCGGCGCGAAATCGTGCGAGATCGGCAGTTGTTGCCATTGCGCCGCGGAGCAGCATTTTGATGGCCACCGTGCGGTCCAGACTTTGTTGCCGCGCCATGTAGACCACCCCCATGGCGCCCCGGCCGATTTCCTCCAGGAGTTGATAATCGCCGAATCGCCGGGGAAGGTTCGTGTCCGTTGCCGCAACCGGTGAAATCGGGGAAGGAGCCACAGTGGGCGATGTAAGACGCGCCGAATGGCCCAGGGCTTCGGAAATCTGGATGGCGGCCCATAATTGCCGCAACTCCTTGGCCAAATCCGGATGTTGCCGGGCCGCGCCGTCAATATCCGCGCATCCGCCGTGACGAACTTGTTCGGCGAGGTCGGTCAACAGTTGCGCCAGTTGTACATCGCGACCAGGAGCATTGCTTCCAGAATCCGGGGCCGGCATTCTTGACCTCCTGACATACCGAAACCGTTTTTCGTTAAGCGGGAGTTAGTAAGGCACGTAAACGCCGTATGGCACGCAAATAACGCATGGAGGCCGCCGCTTCACTTAATGCCAGCGCTGCGGCCACTTCCTGATTCGACAATTGTTCAAAATGCCGCATCAAGATAATTTCGCGATCCGTTTCCTCCAACTTGGTCAAAACGGCCTGGAAGCGCTTCTCCATTTCTAGTTTCATGGCCGCTGTCGCCGGCGTCAATTCTCGGTCGATCAGGTTGCCGATCAATTCCACACTCGAGCGGTCGGTCCATGCCGCCTTGAGCGGCTTTTCCCGGTCCACGGAACGGCGCTGCGCCTGACGGTGCCGGCGATGGGCATCGATGATGTGGTCCAGGGCAATGTGCCGTAACCAAAGATGAAACGGCATGGAGGGATCTTTCAGGTATTGTTGGAGCCTGTGGCTGGCTTCCAAAAGGACATCCTGAACGATGTCACTGGCATCCACTCGGCGAGCAATGGCGGGATCGATCCGCAACTCAATCATGCGCCGCATTGGATCTCTATGGTGTGCCAACAATTGATCGACCGCGTTGGGTTCCCCTTTTTGAGCATTGCTCAAGAGAACTTGAATCTCCGATGCGTTAGGCCACATGGTAGTCCGGATTGCATAGGTTGCGTGACTTACACATGGAATCAGCAGGTTCACCGTGCTTTAGCCATCTTACCCACTTCAAGCGAGTTTAACAGGGATTTTCGAGAGCGAGAAGGGGCTTGAGATTGAAGCAAAAGATCTATGCCGCGAAGCCGGCGGCTTCACAATGAAGGATATCCAGCATCAACTCGCAAGGATCAATGATTTGCGTGGGTAAGGGCCAAGTGAACCGTTCCGAGCCGGCCAGTTGAACCGCCGCCCCCCGTTCATTTTGATGGCACCAGAGAAGGACAAATCGGCCAATTGCACGGGCCCGGCGACAAAGACGATTGATTTCCGAAAAAGCCGCATTTTCCGAAGTGGCTCCGGTGGCCATTCTTTCGGCCTGATCCACCAACCATTCCACTAGGATCCGCGCTTCCGGATCCGCCAATCCCCGCGTCAGTGCCTCATTTTTCAATATGGGGTTTAATAACCGTTTCACCAACATTCCCATATTCTCCACCGACCGGAACCGAGACGACGGGGATTGTCCCCAGGCACTTTGGCGACCTACTTTCTGGTAACCGGAAGTGCGGCACCATAGCTAACCGGTCCGTTTGGGGCAAGAGCAAACCCACCAGAGCCAATCTTGACGGTTCTCAGGCCGGAAAGTAACTTGCCTTCAGCAGGGACGTTTTCCGGCAGAAACACCGAACCTTTTCCGGCGGAAAAATGCCACGAAGGACTTTATAGTGATATGAGCGGCTGGCTCGTTTTCCTTGGAGTTCTGGTGCTGTTGATATTAGTAGCGGCGTTATTGGCCGTATGGCGCCCCGAGATCCTGGCTCGTTGTATTTTATTTCTGCCGGTACATTTGCTGTATCGGATCCGGATTTATGGCCGGGAAAATATCCCCAAACAGGGACCGGTCCTGTTTGTGAGTAATCATGTCAGCTATATCGACTCCGTATTGATCTTCATGTCGCAAAAACGGCCCATTCATTTCGTTGTTTGGGCACACTTTACCATGGCACTTGGCGTCCGTCACATAATGCGGTTGGCACAGGTTATACCAGTGGATGGTTCCGCCGGGCCGCGAGCCATTTTACAATCCCTGCGGACGGCTAGCGAGACCCTGTCGCGAGGAGAAACAGTCTGTATTTTTGCGGAAGGGGGCATTACCCGCACCGGTCAAATCATGCCCTTCCAGCGCGGGCTGGAACAAATCCTCCAGCGGAGTCCTGTTCCGGTCGTGCCGATTTGTCTGGATCGGGTTTGGGGCAGCATTTTCAGCCATTATGGGGGTCGATTCCTTTGGAAATTGCCTAAAAAGGTACCCTATTCGGTCCACATTGCTTTTGGAAGGCCTCTCCCTTCGACCGTAACGGCTTCGCAAGTCCGCGATGCCATTCAAAAGCTCCAGGCAGATATCGCCGTGGCTCGCAGTGCCCAACTTCTGCCGCTTCACCGCGAATTTGTCAAACAAGCCTCGCGGCATCCGTTCCGGTCGTGCCTTGTGGATGCCATCAACCACGGAAAGGTATACCGCTACGGCGAAACTCTGGCTGCGGGGTTGATCATGTCACGGTTGCTCGCGCCGATACTCAACATGGAGCAAATGGTGGGAGTGTGGTTGCCTCCGAGTGTGGCTGGCGTATTCGCCAATGTCGCCCTGGCCTTTCTCGGCAAAGTAACGGTCAACCTCAACTACACCTTGTCGCCTCAGGTAATCGAGTCCGCTGTTCAACAATGCAAGATTCGGAAGATTCTCACGGCTCGATTGTTCACTGCCAAAATGACGTTGAACCTTCCGGATGTGGAACTCATTTACTTGGAGGATTTTCGCACTCAAGTTACCTCCTGGCACCGGTTGCGAGCTTTTTTAGCCGTTCTTTTGCTGCCAACATTTGTTTTAGACCGGTGCCTTTTGAGACTTGGAAAACAGAAATCCCAGGATTTGGCGGCGGTGATTTTTTCCAGCGGCAGCACCGGCGACCCCAAGGGAGTCATGCTTACCCACCGCAATTTGGCGGCAAACGTGGACTCGATGATACAGGCCATCGACCCGCAGTACACCGATCGTATACTTGGGATCCTGCCGTTCTTTCATAGTTTTGGATATACGGTGACCCTCTGGGTGCCCTTGGTAGTCGGGGCCTCGGTGGTTTATCATGCCGATCCCAGGCAAGCGAAAGAAACGGGCGAATTATGCCGCACCTACGGGTGCACGATACTACTAACTACGCCGACGTTTTTGCGTTTCAATCTCAAGCGTTGCGAGCCTGGAGATTTTTCGTCGCTGCGAATTCTCATGTGCGGGGCGGAAAAACTTGCGCCTTCTCTGGCGCGGGAGTTCGAGGAAGAATTTGGAGTGTTGCCCCTTGAAGGATATGGCTGCACGGAGTTGGCCCCTGTGGCGGCCGCCAATATTCCGAATTGGGAGAACGGCAATGCCCGCCAAATAGGGAACAAGCCAGGGACGATCGGCCGGCCGGTTCCAGGCGTCGCCGCTCGCGTAGTCTCGCCGGAGACCTTCGAGCCGTTACCTGTTGGCCGAGAAGGGTTGTTATTGTTCTATGGCGCCAATGTAATGCTGGGCTACCTCGGCAAATCGGCGTTGACCCGCGAAGTCATTCGCGGCGGCTGGTACATCACGGGCGACATGGCCGTTATTGACGAGGAAGGATTCATAACACTGACCGGTCGCCTGGCCCGGTTCAGCAAAATCGGCGGAGAAATGGTTCCCCACCAGAGAATTGAAGATGAATTGCATGAGATTCTGGGTACGAACGAAAGGGTTTGTGTTGTTACCGCGGTGCCGGATGAAAAGAAAGGCGAACGCATCGTGGTATTGCACACTCCCCTTAGTGGGGTCAATCAGCATCATCTTTCCGAACAGCTGGGCTTCAAAGGATTGCCCAACCTGTGGGTTCCCGGAGCACGGGATTTTTACGAAGTTCCGCAATTACCTTTCTTGGGAACGGGCAAGATTGATTTGAAACAGGTACGGGAAATGGCCTTGAAGCTATCGGTTTTCAAATTCCCATAAGAGCTGACGAAACCGGGGATCGCTGCGAACCGAATCCAGATCGCGGTCCTCGCGCATGTAGCGAAAGTCCCGGTATCCCAATTCGATCGCCCGCCGGAGAGTTTTCAAGCATTGTTCGGGACGTTGCAGCAAGGCGTAGCTGCACGCCAAATTGTAATGCGCCAACGGATCGTTGGGCCGCAGTTGCACCAAGCGTTTATCAATTTGCAAACCCTGGGCAAACAGTCCCTTGATCGTGAGATTATTTCCCATCACCCGGAGAACATCGACATAATCAGGCCGTCGCTCCAGAACGGCGTTGAAAAATTCAATTTCAAAATCGAGTTGCTCTTGCTGGGCAGGCCGTATCACGGAGCTGCTGGTGGAAATATGCTCGGCGCCCTCGTTGGAATGTTTACCCGGAAGTGCCATGGTCTTCCCCCTAGAGTGTCATTCGGCAGTTGCGAACCGCGGTGCGAGTAAACCCGCTTCCGTCCTAACCACAACCCGTTCTGATTATAACCATATCTCCCGGAACTGCAAAGAAGGGTTTGCGAATCCGAGTTTTTTACTCCTTGCACTTTATTCCGGATGGCCGGGGGGATGCAAGGTGAAAATCGCAACTTCCGGTCGAACACCGAACCGAAACCGAAAACCGAAACCGATTCCCTTGTTTACGTAGACCAAAGTGTTTTGGTAATGGTACAAGCCGGCGATCAGCCGTTGCCGCTTGCGCACCCTGGCCGGAACGCCGAGGCCGGACCAGTTCACCTGGCCGCCATGGGTGTGCCCACTAAGCATTAAATCACAACGCCGTCCGGCCAGGCGTTCGACGGTCCGCGGATTATGAGCCAAGGTGATACAGGGCACGGAGCTGGAAAGGCCCGCATATGCCTGGTTCAAATCAAATCTGCCACTCCATAGATCGTCGACGCCAACCAAATGCACGGCAGCGTTGCCCCTGGTCAACGGCACAGTTTCGTTATGGAGAACCTGGATTCCTCGCCGGGACAAGCTATGGGCCACTGCGCGGTGTAAGTGGCGGTAACGGCGTAAGCCCAAGGCATTCCGGACCGAATGGTCGTGATTTCCCAACACCGCATAAACGCCATGGGGCGCTGATAGTCGACTAACAATTCCGGCGACTTGCTCAATGTATTTGAAGCCTTTGTGGATAAAATCGCCGGTAAGAACCACTAGGTCCGCTTGCTGCGCTTGGGCCACTTCGACCGCTTCATTGAGAAAAGCGGACGGAACGCGCTTGCTGCAATGAAAATCGGACAGGTGAGCAATCCGGAAACCCGCAAACGCCGTGGGCAGGCCCGGAATGGTGATGTTTAGTTGATTTAGTTCCAGCCAGGTGGGTTCAATCCTGAAGCCATAGCTGACCTTGGCCCAGCTCCTCCCTACCCAACGAGCCCATCTTTCATGCTTTCGTCCATGCCGAGTTTCCGATCGAAGCCATCGAACCACGCGATGTAGTATGGTCACTGAGAACTCCGCTGATCCGTCTTTTTCTTGTGCGATTCAACTACGGTGAATTTTTTCGCTTCAGCAAACCTTGCTCTGGGCCCATTTCATTTTAGCTTATGGAGCCTGACAAAAGAAAGATTGGGCGCGGAAATGTCCAAGGTAGTTCTAGATTTTTATGCCGGTAAAGCTTTTTTGGTGTGACGTTGTTGGGCCGTTACACACCTTCGTCGTCGGGTTCTTCTTCTTCCTCATCGTCTTCATCGTCGTCGCCATCGTCATCGTCTTCATCGTCGTCGAAATCATCCCCGTCATCGAAGTCTTCATCGTCGAGATCATCGAAGTCCTCGTCGTCGAGATCATCATCATCGAGGTCGTCGTCGTCGAGGTCGTCATCATCGAGGTCATCGTCCTCGTCGTCATCCTCGTTCTCATCTTCTTCGTCTTCGAGATCATCTTCGTCACGAGCCAAAGGGGACGGAGTTTCGTCCGAGGGGCTTCCGGGAGGCAGCAGCCAGGGGGACACGGTTTCTTCGTGCGACTGGGAACGCAACAAAATTTTGCCACCGAACATCAGAGTATCCTCAATCAAAAAAGACCGAATATGTTTGAGCGGGCGTCCTGTACCGCTGGTGGGCAGGGAGCCCCGCTGGTAATTCCAAACCAATACCCGACTTTCTGTTGGGTTCAAAATGCCTTGGAGTACGCATGCTCTTTCGAAGTAGTAGTAAACTTCCCGTAGCTTGTCAAGCGGGCCAAAAACCTTTTCTGATTTTGCTCTCACCTCGCTGAAAAACACTGCCATTTCTGAGGAAAAAGCTGAATTTTTACGTGGTCTCTTCCCTATTGGCAAAGCCGACTGGCCTTGTCGGACCAGTTCATTTAAGTTATATCCGCTCTTCAGGCAATAGTATGCGCGTGGGGCACAGCCAAAAGTTAAATTATGGAATGCAACGATCCCAGCCAATCAGGAGGACTATGCCGTGGCCATCCTGGAAGTGAAAGGATTGGTGAAATACTACGGGTGGCGAAAGGTGGTGGACGGAGTTGATTTCGAGGTCAAATCCGGCGAAGTGGTCGGTTTGCTGGGGCCCAACGGAGCCGGAAAAACCACCAGTTTCCGGATGACTACCGGTCAAATTAGTCCGAATCGCGGCAAAGTCTGGTTTGCCGGTCAGGAAGTGACCCATCTTCCCATGTTTCGCCGGGCCCGGTTGGGCATGGGATACCTGTCGCAGGAGACCAGTGTTTTCCGCCGTCTAACCGTTGAACAGAATATCCTCGCGATCTTGGAAGCAATTCCAGTTTGCCGGAGTTTGAGCCGCAAGCTCCATCGGCAGGAACGCTGGCAGCGAACGGGCGCCGTTCTCGAACAATTCGGTCTGACCCGGGTTCGCAAGAATATCGCAGCCCGGCTTTCCGGAGGGGAAAAACGCCGACTCGAAATCGCCCGGTGTCTGGTATGTGAGCCTCTGCTGATCCTTTTGGATGAACCGTTTACCGGGATCGATCCCAAGACAATTGCCGACATTCAAAGTATCGTACGCGACCTGCGCCGCCAGGGAATCGGCATCCTTCTTACCGATCACAACGTTCGCGAAGCGCTCAAGATTACCGACCGCAGTTACCTGATCAAGGACGGCCGGGTTCGCACTCAGGGTACTCCCCAACAAATCGTAAACGATCCCATTGCCATTAACGAATACCTGGGAACCGGTTTCAATGAGGGTCTAATCATGGGACATCTCATGGATTCTTCCGGGCCAAGAGAACCGGAAGACCGGTCCGGCACCCTCCAGTGGGTGGTGGAACAGGAAAAAATTCGCGCCTGGATAGAAGATTTGAAGTCCGCAAACCATGATCAGGCCGCAGCGGAACTGGTGCAACGCGGTTTCGCGGCGGTATCTCCCCTCATTGATACCCTTGAACGCCGCGACGTCGAGTTGCGCCGCCAAGCCTGCCAAGTGTTGCAAACCATTTTGAAAGGAACAATCGCCTTTGACCCCTACGCTCCGGAAACGCAGCGCAAGCAACAGATTGCCCATTTACGGGATCAATGCGCGCGTAAGGCCGGCTGACACCTGTGCGGTCGGACTACGAGTTTCTGCATCAAACAATTGGGTCGGCGTGGCATCCGGCTGGTTCCACGACGTTTTTCAAGCAATCGGGGCAAATGCCATGACTGAAACGTGCGTCAGTATAGTCGGCGATATAATCCTCCACTCGTTGCCAGTAGTTTTGGTCATTGCGGATTTTTTTACACCAGGCACAAATCGGTAATAGGCCTTGCAGCGTTTTGATGCGTAGTAGTGATTCCTCCAACTCTCTGACTCGGTCGGCAAGTTTTTGTTGCAATTCCAGAATCCGCAAGCCGACCTGAAGGCGGGCCTGCAATTCGTCCCGGTCAAAGGGCTTGGTGATATAATCATCTGCTCCGCTGCCGAGACCTTGCACGACGTCTTCCTTCGTGCTTTTGGCGGTCAGGAGTATCAGATAAACGGCTCCCGATCCGCGTCGTTCACGCAACTTTTGGCAGATCGTCGGTCCATCCAGGCGCGGCATCATCCAGTCCAAGATTGCCAGTTGGGGAGCCTCGTCCTGCTGAAGAAATTCCCAGGCTTCCACGCCGTCGGAAGCCAAGATGACTTCATAGCCCCATTTCGTGAGGGTGACTTGGAGTAGTCGCCGCGATATGGGATCATCTTCAGCAATCAAGATCTTCATAAGGCTCTAGACGACCAGGGCCGCTTGCAGATTGAGAATTTCTTCTTTCAAAACGGGGAAGAGAGTTTCCGCCTCGCCTATCCTGCCGCTTTTTCCGAGCAATTCCATTCTGTGGATCGAAGCAACAACTTTCTCGGCCCCGAAATTCCCCACGGCACCCTTGAGAGCATGGGCGGAATATTGTAACTGGCGAGCGTCCTTGTGCGAAAGCGATTCTTGGAGCTCGTGCATGAGTCGGGGACAATCCTCCAAAAACATTTGCACCAATTCGGCTAATAATGCTTCGTCCCCTTCCACTCGTTGCAGCGCCCCCGCTCGATCCCAGAGCGGAGAACCATCCGGGGTTTTTGCAGAATAATCATCTTGAGTGGAAAGATCGCTTCCCAACATCATGACATTTGCTCCAAGAAAGTGCTAGTTTGCAGCCATTGAAGCATAGCTTATTAAGGAGCAAACAAAAAAGCGTCGCAGGAATTCATCTAAGAAATGGTGAAAGTTAGTTTCCTCTATAAGTGGTATATCCGAAAGGACTTAGCAGAAGTGGAATATGATAATGCCGATCGGGTTCGTCGATTTGAATGATTACCTGGATCTCCGGATAAAATCCCATGATCCCTTGTGAAAGAAAATAGGCTCCAGTGGCGAAGCGCAGGCGATAGACTCCTGGAATCAAAGGCTGATCGACAGAGAGCAGGTTGGATGCCCGGCCCACGGCATTGGTTGTTCCCTGGCCGATTTCCGTCCAAATACCGTCGGGTGCTTCCCGGTCTAAAAAAATGCTAAGCCCGGGAGCAGGGCGGCCGCGCGATAGATCCAAAACATGGCTGGTGATCGAACTTTTGTGCATTGTTTTTTCCAACCGCAAGTGCGTGATTTTTTCCTGTTCCTCGGCTGCAATCTGAATTTCCTTTTCCGGATCGTTATTCAATCGTCGTTGCAGGAGTTCCAACATTTGGCCGGTGGTTTTTCCCACGGCGCAGACAATAAATATGTGACCGAATTTTTTCTCATATAGACCGTTGGCTTCTGCCAGAGACTTCATAACCTCTGCCGAGGCATGGTCCAACGCGGCTTGCTCTCCTTTTGACCAGGCGGCACTTTGGCCGCATTTCCCACGAAGCGATCCCAAATCGCCGATCTTGGGATGAGCGGCAAACGCCTCCAGCCAATCTTGCCGCGAAAGGTTCCGCCAAATGCGCGCTGCGGTCGAAAGAAGAGCAACCGGGGTTGCGTAAGGGCGGCTGCGCGCCATTTCTTCCGCCCATTGGCTGGACCCGCAACAATCAAGGAAAACCATTGCGGCCTCAGTTTCACTCAGTGAATTGATCCGGTCCAAAGTCATAGTCGGTTATCCCATTGGGGTCATCATAAGCGGTTTTCCCATTGGGCCACAGAAAAATTTTTGGTTCGAAAAAATAACTCGACCTCGTAGGATCGTTTTTTCTATGACGCCGCTCAAATTCATACCTTCGTAAGGAGTGATTTTCTGGCGATGAAAAAGAAAAGAAGAATCGACAGTAAAAGTCCTTTCGGAATCAAGCACCGCCAGATCAGCGTCGAATCCAGGTGCGATGGCCCCTTTGCGGTTGCCCAGTGCCACAATTCTTGCAGGGTTGCGACAAAGCCATTCGACCAAATCCGGAATGCCGAAAGCCAGCAATCGGGCGCGGGACCATACGGCCGAAAGCAGGAGTTGCAGCGAGGCAATTCCACCCCAGGCTTTCTGCAGGTCGCCGGTTGCCAACTGTTTCAATTCCGGCGGTGCCGGCGAGTGGTCGGAACTGATCATGCCAATCCACCCGGTTTTCAATCCTTGCCAGAGCCGATTCTGGTTTTCGCGCTCCCGGATCGGGGGAGCGCATTTGAACCGCGGGTCGCCATCGGGAATGTCCTCCGATGCAAAGTAGAGATAGTGCGGGCAAGTCTCCACAGTGAGCGGCAATCCTTCCGCGCGCGCCTCGGCAATCAATGGCAAGGCATCTGCCGCCGATAAGTGGACAATATGAACTTTGCAGCGATACTCGCGGCAAAGTTGGATCAATAAGCGAATGGCTTGTATCTCCCATTCCTGCGTCCGGGAAGCCAAATATGCCTGGTAGCTTCGGGGATCTTCTCTTCGTGTGGAATTACTGGCAGCCGGAGGAGTTTGAATAAGTTCGGCGTGCACCAGCAGCGGACGACACGTTCGGGCAAGAATCGGCATGGCGGCGCGAAGATCGTTCGCACTGCTCTCGGGGAATTCATCAATCCCCGAAGGGCACAGAAATGCTTTCATGCCCAGTACGCCTTCGGTCAGTAATGGTTCTATGTCCGCAGTATTTCCCGGTACAATGCCTCCGTAGAAACCGCAATCGACCCACAACTGGCCCTGCGCTGCCGCCAGCTTTTGTTTCAAGGCATCAACCGTAGTAGTAACCGGCGAACTGTTGAGCGGCATGTCGACCAGCGTCGTGATTCCCCCGGCAGCGGCCGCCCGGGTTGCAGATGCGAATCCTTCCCAGTGCGTACGGCCTGGTTCATTGATATGCACATGGATATCCACTAGGCCGGGTAGAACCCAGCGATCTCCCGCATCTTCAATCGGAATGCCTTCCGGAATCTGCTGGGGAGAAACAATGCCGGCAATTTTCTCTCCCCGAATCAGGACCACTCCTGTGCGAATTCCGCCCGGCGTGATCACGCGTTCGGACTTCAGGCCCCAATTCGGCACAGAGAGATCCCTTTCATTTGCCCATTCTCGTGTTATCATCGACAAAACCTTGGGTTCCTGGAATCATTTGGGAGAAAATGCATGTCATTTACTCTAACACATAATGCTTATGGTAAATCGCGGGTACTGTTAACGAAAGTCACGCGCGTTGCCGACCAACACGATCTAAAAGAAGTCAGTGTGAATATTCAACTGGAAGGCGATTTTGCCGATGCTTATACGCACGGCGATAATGCCAACGTCATTCCGACGGATACCATGAAAAACACAGTCTATGCTCTGTCAAAAAACCATCATCTATCGGACCTTGAAAGCTTCGGGCATACGCTGGTACGGCACTTCATGGGGTCTTCTCATGTCAGGAAGGTCATGATCCATTTGGAGCAACAAAACTGGCAACGGATCGTCGTTCAGGGCAACCAACTTCCTCATGCATTCGTTGGGGGGACTAGCGAAAAAAGAATCTGCACCGTTACCGGTGATCGCGAGAGGATCCGGATTGTTCCCGGTGTCGAGGGCCTTATCCTGCTCAAGACCACCGACTCCGCCTTTCGGGGTTTTCTCCGGGATTCCTTTACCACGCTGATGGAAACCGACGAGCGCATTCTTGCCACGAAGCTAGACGCCTGTTGGGAATATGGAGCGACCACGGTTGATTGGAATCGTTGTTTTGATGTAATTTGGCGGACACTGGTGGAGGTGTTTGCGAATCACAAAAGCCTGGGCGTTCAACACACGTTGCACGCCATGGGAGCAGCGGCGTTGGAAGCATGCGCGGAATTGCAGGAAATCAGCCTAACAATGCTGAACCAACACCGTTTGCCCGTAGATCTGCGGCCATTCGGATTGGAGAATCCGAACGAGATTTTCGTGCCGACCGAAGAACCGTTTGGCAAGATTTCGGGCACACTTCGACGGAGCTAGAACCTGTCATGCCCGCCCAGTACAGACTAATGATTGTGCTTTGTTTCATTGCCAGGCAAGGGGCTTTCCTGATGCCAGTCAGCATGGGTTTCCTCCAGGAGGCGGTCCCGTTCTCCGGTTAGAAGACCGATTTCCTGCGTGAAATTCGTGCGAGTTTTGGCCAGCACGATTTCCAAATCCTGAATCTGAACTTGCATGCGCTCGGTTTCCCGAGACTGGGCCTGCTGTTCGATTCGCAATTGATCCCGCTCATCTTTGATCGCTGTGAACTCTTGAACCAACTTATGCATTTCCACGCGCTGGTGTTCAAGGTTCTGTTTGATTTCTTGAAGTTGTTGTATGGCGACCGTATATGCGGAATTGCGGGCTCCAAGTTCGCTGCGCAGGTCTTGCAATTGGGCTTCCAATGCGGCAGTTCGGGCGGCCGTTTCGTGGCTTGCGGACGGATGGGAAGGAGAATAAAGTTTGGGCGGAGTGTCTCCTCCATAGGCACGAAAGGTTTGATTGCAGGAAAGGCAGGAGACCTTTCGGCCCAGGTATGCAGCGCGAATCTGGATTGGCCGATTACACCGTGGGCAACTCATTGCTACTTTCGGAGCAAAAGCGTAGTAACAGTGCCGGCAGACCACTTCGGCCGGAGGGTTTTGGAGGCTGACTTCAGCCTTCTTCCGGCATTGGGGGCAGGGAATTTCCAACTGTTGCGTCACGAACTCGCGCCTAGGCGATAACCGAAATATAAATAGAACGGCCTTAAACCAACGATATTAACTCAAAAAAAACCAAAAGCAACAGCCGGCGTGCCTTTTCTTGAGAAAATTTGCAAGTAATGAGCAGCTATAGCCATTCGCGCAGCGGCGGCATACCAAACTGTTATGTGTATCTTCCGGCTTCACCATTCCGAAAGGGTCACCATGTATCGCTGTTGCTCCGGTGTGTTATTGGTCAGTTCCCTGGTGGCCGCGGTCGGCGGTTGCAACGGCCAACCGAACCAGCTCGCGCCGCCCGAGCCGCCGACGGTGCCGGTCAGCAAGCCGCTCCAACGCGAGGTCACCGACTATGTGGACTTTACCGGCCGAACCGACGCCGTCGAATCGGTGGACGTTCGCGCCCGGGTGACCGGCTACCTGGTGCGAATGCCGTTCAAGGAAGGAGCGGAAGTGAAGAAGAGAGATCTTCTGTTCGAGATCGACCGGCGACCCTATGAGGCCCAGCTGGACCAGGCAGAGAGCCAGGTAGAACTCAACCAGGCGGCGTTCAAACTGGCGCAGCTTACTTACGAGCGCGACCGGCCCCTCGTCAAGACCCGTGCCGTGACCCAGCAGCAGCTCGACCAGGACAAGGCGGCGGTGGACGAGGCGGCCGCCCGAATCAAAGCGGCCCAGGCGGCTGTCGAAGTGTATAAGCTCAACCTTGCATTCACCGAGGTGGCATCGCCCATCGACGGCAGGATCAGCCGCTATTATCTAACGGCCGGCAACCTGGTCAACCAGGACCAGACCTTGCTTACCACGGTCGTGTCTCTCGATCCGATCCACGTTTACTTTGACATGGACGAGCCGACGCTGCTGCGGCTCCGGAGAGCGCGCAACGAGGGCCTCATCCAGGCCGACCCCAACGGTCAATTTCCGGTGCTTATGGGATTGCAAGGCGAGGACAGTTTCCCGCATTCCGGGACCGTTAACTTCGTCAATAACCAAGTCAATCCCGCCACCGGCAGCATCTCCGTACGGGGCGTCTTCCCCAATCCCGAACCGGAGGGGGGCACGCGGCTGCTGTCGCCGGGCATGTTCGTCCGCGTGCGGCTGCCGATCGGCCGACCGCACCTGGCCCTGCTCGTTATCGACCGGGCGATCGGGTCCGACCAGGGGCTGAAGTTCGTCTACGTGGTCGATGCCGATCACAAGGTGCAGTACCGCCGGGTCACGACCGGGGCGCTTCAGGAGGACGGCCTGCGCGTCATTACCCAGGGCCTGAAGGCAGACGACTGGGTCGTTGTCGGCGGGTTGCCCCAGGTTCGTCCGCACCTTGAGATCCAGCCCGAGCGCCGGGCCATGCCAACCCTGGCCCCAGTTCGGAGGGATGAGGGATGAGGTCATGCTATCCCGCTTCTTTATTGACCGCCCGATCTTTGCCACCGTGCTGAGCGTGGTCATCACACTGGTCGGGTGCATCGCACTGGTGTCCCTGCCGATTGCGCAATATCCGCGGATCACGCCCCCTGGGGTGAGCGTGGCGATCAGCTACCCCGGGGCCAGCGCCCAGGTGGTGGCCGAGACCGTGGCCGCTCCAATCGAACAGCAGGTCACCGGCGTCCCCGGCATGTTGTACATGTCATCGCAGTCGGCAACGACGGCTCGTACTCGCTCAGCTGCACCTTTGACGTCGGCACCAACCTGGACGCGGCCCTGGTCATGGTGCAGAACCGTGTCACGCTCGCCCTGCCGCTGCTGCCGACAGCAGTGCAGCGGCAGGGCATCACCATCCGCAAGCGGACGCCGGACATCCTGCTGATCGTCAACTTCACTTCGCCCGATGACCGGTACGACGAAATCTACCTCAGTAACTTTGTCCTGATTAACGTCCGAGACGAGTTGCTGCGCGTTGACGGGGTTTCGGACATTAACATTCTGGGCGAGCGCGACTACAGCATCCGCGCCTGGCTCGACCCGCAAGAGCTGGCCGCACGCAACATGACCGCCGTCGATGTGGCCAACGCGGTCCGCGCGCAGAACATCGAGGCGGCCCTCGGCCAGGTCGGACAGGCACCCATGCGCCGCACCCAGGCATTCCAGGTGCCGATCGATACCGTGGGCCGACTCCGCGCCCCCGACCAGTTCGCCGACATCGTGGTCAAGACGGGCGGCAGCCAGCCGGCGAGCCGGGCGGGCCAACCGTCCGGCTCGTCGGACGGCCTACCCAGTTCCGGCATCACCGACCCCCTTCGGGGCGGCGTGCCCATGACCGGAATGGCCACAGCGACCACGAAAGCGACCGGTGTGACGAGCCCTGGGACCACGGGGAATCCGACGTCCGGCGCCGGCACGCCGTCCACCACAACCACGACCACTCCCGGCGCGCTGAGCGGCGGAGGCACAACCTCCGGCGGGGCCCAGTCCGGCGGGGGCGGGTCCACCGGCGGTGCCGCGACCGCGGGCCAGCTCAACGTGCCGCCGAGCAACCTGACGAGTGGCGGCGCCAGTGCCGGCGGCGCCAACAATGGAATGCTCAGCGCCACAGCCATTGGCCGGGGCCGGCAGCCGCCTGCGTCCGCCCTCGTGCATCTGCGCGACGTGGCCCGCGTCGAGATGGGCGCCCTCAATTACAACCAGGCGATCTTTTTCGATGGCCGGCCTTCCGTTGGCCTCGCCGTCTATCAGCTCCCCGGTACGAACGCCCTCGATGTTGCCGACCGTGTCCGCGCCCGCATGGAAGATCTGAGCGCGCGCTTCCCCGAGGGCGTGGCGTACACCATCGGGTACGACACAACCCCATTTATTCGCGAGTCCATTGCCGAGGTCATCCACACGCTGATCATCGCCGTGGTCCTGGTGGCCATTGTGGTGCTGTTCTTCTTGCAGGACTGGAAGGCCATGATCCTGCCAATGATCGACGTGCCCGTGTCGCTCATCGGCACCTTCGCCGTCATGGCCGCCCTGGGCTACAGCCTGAACAACATTTCGCTGTTCGGTCTGGTACTCGCCATCGGCATCGTCGTGGACGACGCGATAGTCGTGCTTGAGAACATCGAACGGCAGATGGCCAAGGGGCTCGACCCGCGCACAGCCACCCTGGCAGCGATGGCGGAAATTACCGGGCCGATCATCGCTATCACGCTGGTGCTGAGTGCCCTATTTGTGCCCTGCGCATTCATCAGCGGGATCACCGGGCGGTTCTTCCAGCAGTTTGCGGCGACGATCGCTGCCTCGACCATCATTTCGGCCCTCAACGCTCTAACGATGACGCCTTCTCGGGCCTTACTGATCCTTCGCCACGGCGGGTTGAGCGGCAGCCACGAGCGCCCGCGGCAGCCGCTGCCGTGGTGGATCTTCGGTGTCCTCGGCGGGCTGCTCCCGCTCTGGATCGCCCAGCAGTTCGAAATGCAAAACAAACAATCGAGTTTGCATTTCGCATTACTGTTTCTCCCCGGCGCGCTCGCCGGCGGGCTGCTGGGTTGGTTCGTAATTGGCCCCGTGAACGCCCCGCTCCGCTGTATCTTCCGCAGGTTCAACCGCCTGTTCGAGGCAATCACGACCGGCTACGGCTGGACGATCGGCAAGGCGATGCGTCTGGCCTTGATGGTGCTGGTGCTCTACGCCGGACTGCTCGGCCTGACCTGGTGGCTTTTCCAGCGCGCCCCGACCGGGTTTGTCCCGCAGCAAGACATGGGACGATGCCTGGCTGGCGTCCAGCTACCGGACTCGGCGTCGCTGGAACGCACCAAGGAGATCATGGCCCAGGTCGAGCAGATCGCCCGCCAGACGCCCGGCGTGGACCATACCATCGCCGTCTGCGGCATGTCGTTCGTGCAACAGGCTAACGGCCCCAACTTCGGCTCCCTGTTCATCATCCTCAAGCCATTTATCGAGCGACAGCGGCCCGAACTAAAGGACGAGGCCATCATGGCCCAGCTCCGGCGGCGCTGGACCCGGGACGTCAAGGACGCCCAGATGGTCGTGTTCGGGGCAGCGCCGATCCCGGGCATCAGCGTGGCCGGCGGCTTCAAGGTCATTGCCGAGGATCGGGGCGGGCTCGGCGTCCAGACCCTGCAGAATCAGACCGACCGACTGATCGGCCGGCTGCGCGAAGCGCCCGGCCTCGTTGGGGTCTCCACGCAGTTTCGGTCCGGCATCCCGCAGCTCTACCTGGACATCGACTGGCCCAAGGCCGCGGCGCTCGGCCTGTCCCCCGAAGACGTCAACCAGACGCTGACGATTTTCCTGGGGTCGTCGTACGTCAACAGCTTCAACGAGTTCGGCCGCCACTGGCAGGTGACGCTGCAAGCTCAGGGCCGATTCCGCTCTCGGGTCTCGGACCTGAATCTCCTTCAGGTCCGCAACAAGTGGGGCCTGATGGTGCCGCTTGCGACACTGGTGCGGGTGCGCGAGATCACCGGCCCCATTTTCATCAACCGCTATAACCTGTACACCGCCGCCCCAATTACCGGTAGTCTGCAACCGGGAGCCAGCTCGGGCTCCGTCATCGGCGAGGTGGATCGGTCGGCCCGGGAGGTCCTGCCGCGATCGATGCGGGCGGACTGGACCGAGCTGATGTTCCTTCAAATCCTGGAGGGCAATAAAATGCCCCCGGAGGTCATCTTCGCGCTGTCAGTCCTGTTCGTCTTCCTGGCGCTGGCGGCCTTGTACGAGAGCTGGACGCTGCCGCTGGCCGTTATCCTCGTTGTGCCGTTGTGCGTGCTCTGCGCGGTGACCGGCGTGCTGGTAACGCGCACGTCGGTCAACATCTTTGTGCAGGTCGGCCTGGTGGTGCTGGTGGCGCTGGCATGCAAGAACGCCATCCTCATTGTGGAGTTCGCCCGGGAAAAGCACGGCGCCGGTCTTGGGGTCCTCGAGGCCACGCGGGAAGCCGCCCAGTTACGGCTTCGGCCGATCTTGATGACCTCCTTCGCGTTCATCCTGGGCGTGGCGCCCCTGGTCTACGCCTCGGGAGCCGGGGCGGAGATGCGCCGCTCCCTGGGGACGGCGGTGTTCAGCGGCATGCTGGGCGTGACGCTCTTCGGCGTCTTTCTCACACCGGTGTTCTTTTATGTCATCCAGGGTTTCAGCGAGACAAAGCTATTCGCCGCGCCGCGGACGCGCCTGGCCGTATCCTGCGTATTGGGTGTGCTTCTCGGTCTGGGCGGCGGCTATCTGCTGGGCCGGCTCGGTGTGCTCCCTCTGTATTGGGCAACGGCGATCGGCGGCTGTGTGGGTCTACTCGGCGTATTGGCGGTGCTGGGAATTCATCGGCGCCTGGTGAGTAGGTGAGTGGTGATTTTTACAACTTACCGCTCACCACTCCCGTAGGAGGTGCTGAGCTGTGCTGTCCCGCTTCTTCATCGACCGGCCCATCTTCGCCACGGTGGTCTCCGCCGTGATCGTCCTGGCGGGGCTGGTGGCTTACGCCGCCCTGCCGGTCGCGCAGTACCCCGAGGTGGCGCCGCCCGCGGTCCAGGTGACAGCCTCCTACCCGGGGGCCAATGCCCAGACCCTGCGCGATACCGTAGCGGCGCCCATCGAGGAGCAGGTCAGCGGCGTCGAGGGCATGCTCTACATGTCCTCCACTTGCACCAACGACGGCGCCTATTCCCTGACGGTCACGTTCAAGCAGGGTATGGATTCGGACATGGCCCAGGTGCTGGTCCAGAATCGCGTTTCGCTCGCCTTGCCGGTCATTCCGCCTCTGGTGCAGAACGAGGGCATCTCCGTCCGCAAGATGTCCCCGAGCACGCTGATGATTATTAACCTCGTCTCCCCGGACAACAGCTACGATGCCACCTTTCTCAGCAACTACGCGACCATCTACGTCAAAGACGAGCTTGGCCGGCTTGAAGGGGTCGCCGGCATCACTTACCTGGGCCAGCGCGATTACAGCCTGCGAGCCTGGCTCGATCCCGACCGGCTGGCAGCCCTCCAGCTCGGCGCCATGGACGTGGTGACGGCGATCGCCCAGCAAAACATCCAGGTGGCCGCGGGCCAGATCGGCCAGCCGCCGGCCGACCGCGCCCAGCAGTTCCAGCTGACCCTCACCACCAAGGGCCGGCTGACGGACCCCGAGGAGTTCGCCGCCATTATCGTCAAGGCCGCCCCGACTAATCCGGTGATGGCGTTCTCGAGTAGCCCCGGTAGCACCAGCGACCAGACCGGCAACGCGCCGGGCAACGCGAGCGCCCCCGCAAACTCGACGGGCCTGGCGGGCTCCGCGCCCCCTTCGACGGGCATTGTCTTCTTGCGCGACGTGGTGACCCTTGACCGGGACGGGAAGTCCCGTATCGAGCTCGGCTCGCAGCAGTACGACCAGGTCTGCACGCTCGACCGCCACCCGTCGGTTGCCCTGTCGATTTACCAGCTGCCCGGCTCGAACGCGCTGAACACCGCCGACGGGGTCCGGGCCAAGATGCGTGAACTCAAGGCCGGCTTCCCCGAAGGCCTCGATTATCAGATCGTCTACGACACCACGCCGTTCATCCGCGAGTCGATTGCCGAGGTCATTCGCACTCTGGTCATCGCCGTGGTCCTGGTGGCCATTGTGGTGCTGTTCTTCTTACAGGACTGGAAGGCCATGATCCTGCCGATGATTGACGTGCCCGTGTCCCTCATCGGCACCTTCGCCGTCATGCGTGCCTTCGGTTTCACGCTCAACAACCTGACGCTGTTCGGGCTGGTGCTCGCGATCGGCATCGTGGTCGATGACGCCATCGTCGTGCTGGAGAACATCGAGCGGCAGATGGCCAAGGGACTGGACCCGCGCACGGCTACCCTGAAGGCGATGGAGGAGATCACCGGGCCCGTCATCGCCATCACCCTTGTCCTCAGCGCGGTCTTCATCCCCTGCTGCTTCCTGGGAGGTGTGAGCGGCCAGTTCTTCCTGCAGTTCGCGGTGACGGTCGCCGCCTCCATGGTCATCTCGGCGATCAACGCCCTCACGATGACGCCCTCGCGGGCCATGCTTATCTTCAAAACCGAACAAACGGCGGGCGGCCACAAGCACCAGCGTGAGGCGCTGCCGTGGTGGATCTTCGGGCTGCTGGGCGGGTTGCTCGCCGCCTGGCTGGGGCCCGGGTTGCTGCCGGGCCCGGTAGCACGGATTTTCAATCCGTCCTCCGAGGAGATGGGCGCCCTGCACAGGTGGCTGGTTTGGGGGAGCTGCTTCGTCCCCGGAGCGCTGGCCGGCGGGCTGCTGGGTTGGCTCGTCATCCGGCCGGTGAATGCCGTGCTGGGCTGGATCTTTCGCGGGTTCAACCGCCTCTTCGACTGGGTCACCGCTCTTTATGGCCGGACGGCCGCGGGGGTGCTGCGCGGGAGCGCAGTCGCCCTGGCCGTTTACGGCGGCCTGATGGTGTTCACCGCCTGGCAGTTCATCCGCGCCCCGACGGGTTTCATCCCTCAACAGGACAAGGGCTATCTCATCTTGAATGTGCAGCTCCCGGACGCTGCCGCGGTCGACCGGACGCAGCGGGTCCTGGACCGGATCGAGCAGGTGGCCCTGAACACGCCGGGAGTGGAGCACACGCTGGCGGTCGCGGGCCGGTCGCTGATCCTGAACGCCAACGCACCAAACCTCGCCTCGATGTACGTCATCCTGAAGGAGTTTGGCGAGCGGGAGCGGGCCGGCCTGAGTGCGGACGCCATTGCCGCCCAGTTGCAGGAGCGCTGCCAGAAGGAGGTCCACGGCGGGCTCGTGACTACGTTTGGGGGGCCACCGGTGGAGGGGTTGGGGACGATGGGCGGCTTCAAGCTTGTTCTTGAGGACCGGGGCGGCCTGGGCCTGGGAGAACTGCAGCGGGTGACCGAGCAGGTCGTCAACCGGGGCAACCGCACGCCGGGCCTGCAAGGCCTGTTCAGCGGTTCGCGGGCGAGCACGCCCTGGTTATACCTCGACCTGGACCGGACCAAGTGCCTGGCCCTGGGCATCACCGTCAACGACGTCTTCGCCACGCTCCAGGTCTATCTGGGCTCATACTACGTCAACAACTTCAACGAGTTCGGCCGTACCTGGCAGGTCGTCGTCCAGGCCGACCAGGGGTTCCGCCAGCGCGTCGCGGAGATCCGTAAGCTCCGGGTGAAAACCAACCAGGGGCACATGGTCCCGCTGGGCACGCTCATGGACGTGCGTGACACCAGTGGGCCGGTGATGCTGTTGCGCTACAACCTCTACTCCGCAGCGGTGGTCAGCGGGAACCCGGGTCCCGGCACCAGCTCGGGCCAGGCGATCCAGCTCGTGCAGGAAGTCGCCAACCAGGAGCTGCCGCGGTCGATGGCGTACGACTGGACCGAGCTAACTTACCTCCAGCTCCAGGCGGGTGCTACCGCCATCGCGGCATTCGGGCTAGCAGTGGTCTTCGTATTCCTGGTATTGGCGGCCCTTTACGAGAGCTGGACCCTGCCGCTGGCCGTCATCCTCGTCGTGCCGATGTGCCTGCTCTGCTCGATCGTCGGGGTGGAACTGGCCGGGTCGGAGGTGACCATCTTCACGCAGATCGGCTTCGTGGTGCTGGTGGGGCTGGCGAGCAAGAACGCCATCCTCATCGTCGAGTTTGCGAAGCAGCTCCAGGAGGCGGGGGTGCCCCGGTGGGAGGCGACGCTGGAGGCATCGCAGCTGCGGCTGCGGCCGATCGTGATGACGTCGTTCGCCTTCATCCTGGGAGTGGTGCCGCTGGTCGTGGCGACGGGCGCCGGGGCGGAGATGCGGCAGGCGCTGGGGGTGGCGGTGTTCAGCGGCATGCTGGGGGTGACGATGTTCGGTATCTGCCTCACGCCGGTGTTCTACTATGTCATCCGCCGGTTCGATGATCGCCCTACGCGGCCGGTCCGGGGCTGATCTTGTGGTCGGTGCAGCATCGGCGATATCAGAAGAGCTCCATCCTGCCGTCAAGGATGTCGGCCCACGGAACGACTTCAATGCCGGCGAACAGACTGCGGCGCTCGCGTGCGGTGCAGACGACCCAGCCGCGCCGCAGTTCAAGGTCTTTCATGCACAGCCGAAGCAGTCATCGTTGTTGCTGGCGGCGTGGTTGTGGGCGATGACGGTTGCCGGGTCGAAGAGGAACGTGCCGAGGTTGTAGACGCCGCCGCCCACGCCCATGCCGTCCGTCCCGTTGCCGTCGCCGAGGCCGCCGTCAGCTCGGTTGTAGCTGATGTCCAAAGCGACGACGATGATTGTGCCGCTGGCGACGTGAATCCCGCCGCCCAAGCCGTCGCCGCCGTTGCTTCCGGCGTCGCCATCGCCGCCGAGCGCGCGGTTGTGCTGGATGGCGGTGTCGAGAACCGAAGCGGAGCCGCTGGCGACATAGAGACCGCCGCCAAGGCCGTCGCCGCCGTTGGCACCGGCTTCGCCGTCATGGCCGAGGGCCCGGTTGTGCGCCAGGCTGCTGTTCAGAACGGCGAGGATACCAGCGCTCCAGATGCCGCCGCCTGCCCCGCGACCGGCGCTGCCGCCGCCGGCGCCGGCGGCACCACCTTGGGCCTCGCTGTCCGTAATGGTGCTGCGCAGGACCGTGAGGATCGTCGGGGCGCCGAGGTTGGTTGGGTGGGTCGATGGCCCGTCGTTAAAGAGGCCGCCTCCGTTGCCGCTGCCGCCGTTGCCGTCGGTTCCCCCGTCGCCGCCGAGGGCATGGTTGGAGGCCAGCGTACTCCCCGAAACGGTCAAGGTGGCCCCAAAGATACTCGCGAGGCCACCCCCCAGGGCATCCCGGCCGTTGCCGCCGGCGCCTCCCTGGCCGCCATGAGCCTGATTGTCCGCGACCGTGCTGTTGCTGATGGTAGTCGTGCTGTCCCCAGAAGGAATCAGGAGCCCGGCGCCGCTACTCACGAGCCCACCGCCGAGGCCGGCGTCCGCAAAAGGGCCGGACGTGTTGCCCGTGCCACCAACGGCCCGGTTATTGCGGAGCGTCAGGTCGCTGGCGGTCAAGATAGCCCTGGAACCAGAGGTATTCTCCCCCGACGTGTAGATCCCGCCACCGGCGCCGAGGCCGAAGAGGATGAAGCCGCTCCCGCCCGTGTTACCGCTGCCCCCGAGGGCCTCGTTGTGGTCGAACGTACAATCGGTGACGGTGGCCACCCCGATATTAAATAGGCCCCCGCCCGAGGCGGCGCCGACATCGCCAATGCCGTGGGTGCCGCCGGTGGCGTTGGAACCACCGATGGCGTGGTTGTCCGTCAACGTACTGGCGCTAAGGATGAGGGTCGCCTCGTCGGCATTATCGACAGCACCGCCGGCGCCTGGGCCTACGCCGTAGAAGCCGTCTGTGCCGCTGCCCCCACTGCCGCCGCTCCCGCCGATACCCCTGTTGCCGGTGAACGAACTATTCGTAACGGTGAGGGTAGCCTCAAGGTTATAGATTCCTCCGCCACGGCCGAAGCCGATAAGAGAATTGCTAGCGGTGACGACGCCGCCATCGCCGGCGATGGCCTGGTTGCCGATGAAGGTGCTGTTGATGACGGTGGCGGCACCAAGCAGGTCCGGCGAACTGTTCACGATGGCCCCGCCGGCGGCCTGGCCGCCGCCGGGGCCGCCCCTGGCCAGATTGTCGATGAACGTGCTGTCGATGATGGTGGCGGTAGACGCATTATTGTGGATGGCGCCGCCGTTGCCGCTGCCGTTGGCGCTGCCGCCGCCAGGGCCGCCGATGACCTGATTGTGGGCGAACAGGCTGTCTGTGACAGTGAGGTGGGCGCCCGAAAGGTTGCTGATCGCCCCGCCCCGGGCGTCGCTGCCGGAGGCGCCGCGGGCTTCATTGTTGGACAGCACGTCATGAGCCAGAGTCAGGGTGCTGCCGACGTTCAAGATGCCGCCCCCTCTGTCTCCGACAACGCGGCCCTCGGTGATGGTCAGCCCGGCGATGGTGACTGTGACCCCGCTACTGATGCTAAAGATCCGGCTGGCGTGGTTGCCGCTTACGGCCAGTTCGTCGGCCCCCGGTCCCTCGATGTCCAGGCTTTTAGTGATGGCCAGCTGGCCGCTGGTCAGCGTGATGGTCTGGCCTTGCAGGCTGTCGTCGAAGACGATCTGGTCCCCGTCCTGGGCGGCAGCGATTATTGCCCGCAGCGAACCGTCGCCGCTATCGGCTGGGCTCGTGACCGTCCATGTGCTTAGGACGGTTCGATCTTCGAGGCATTCGAGCCGGGGCAGGAACGACCGCCGATGGGGGGAACGTTTCCGCTGGGTTTGTTGGCGGCGGGGTGCCACCGGACGACGCAGCAGTCGGACCCACACGTCGGTAAGCGACATGAGCGCACCTCCTGACGGTGTGAGGGCGGCGCTCTCCCCGATGAGCTCGCCGAAGTGGTGCTCGGTTCGGATCTCCTCCTGGCAGACCCAGCAAGCGTGGATCTTCTCGAACGTGCCCGAGGGAAAGTCGAGAACGCCATCGCCTTCCAAGAGATAGAGACGATGAACACCTTCGTTACTCACACGTCCGCAACCAATCGAGTGGTCGGCCGCAGCAGGATGCGCCATTTTGGTGAACACTCGGGGTATTAAGCGCGCCTGAACCGCGGTCAGGCGGTCGCTACCATGGATGGTCCGTGCGTCGGGCAACCGACGTTGTGTTTAGCCGGGGGTCACATCGACCGAGGTGGTCAACTCCATGCTCGAAGGGGGCTCTCGCTCGACACCCTACTCGACCAGGGGCGAGCAGATCCGGCCCCGGAGGCTCGGCCGGCGGGCGCGAACCCACGAGCCGGTGCATCGCCGCCCACAGGTCGGCAGGTTGGATCGGCTTGGCGAGGAAGTCGTCCATGCCGGCCGCGAGGCGGCACTCGCGATCCTCTTTCCGGGAGCGCGCGGTCGGGGCGATGATGGGCAGGTGGCCCCCCGTCGTCCGTTCTCGCTCGCGCAGCGCCTGAGCGACCTGGAAGCCGTCCAGTTCCGGCATGTGGACGTCGAGTAGCAGCAGCGGACCTGGAACGAACGCGCACGGGGCTACTTACCAAAGAATCTCGGGACGTTGATGTTGTAGAATTCGGCTTCCAGGTACTCCAGCGCTAGGGCGAAGTTGAGAATAGCGATGTCGTTATCGTCGGAAGGGGTCGGATCAAATGTCAGAGGCGGGCCGCCATTCAGATCGGCGATGAACGGCGAGGCCGAGTCTACGACCTCATCGATGGTAAAGGCCCTCTCGAAACTCTGCTCATCCCCGAAGAGATTGGTAGTGATATGGTCGCCCGAGAACGTATTGATCCAGCCCGCGTGGCGCGCTTCGATCTGGGCGATCGAACCGGCAGCGGCGATGTAGGCGCGGCGGTTGATCACGGGAAGAGCGCCAAGATAGGCCCCGACACCCGTGTTCTCCAAGGCTCGGGTGACAGCGGCGAGGTCCGGGAGGGTGGCTTGCTCCAGGTTCTGGAAATTGGGCTTCGGGCGTGCGCTGTCCCCAAGGGCTTTGACCAGAAATGCAACATGGTCATTCTCATGCCGCCGGATGTCTTGGAAGTCCCGAGCAATTTCGGCGTCATCCTCCGCCCGCGCCTTGGATGTGAACAGGGTCAGGGCAGGCAGTGTCAAGGCCGATACGCCCGCGGCGCGGGTCAGGAAGGAACGCCTTGTCGGAGCGGCGTGATTGCCCTTGGCCAGTTGTTGGATGCGGTGTTCGTTGGTCATGTCCAGCTTCCTCCTAATCTAAGCAAGCGTGCAGAATGGGGACGCACGCCGATCCCGCTCGACGGACAGGAGAACGATCTCCATGTCAAACCGTTGAGCCGTCGAACTTCGTTCCAAACACTTGTCGGAGGTGCGCTTCCGAGGACAGTTGCCCTCAGGTGTCCTCCAAGTGTAACAATTCCGCGACAAAACTCGAACAAGCTGCGCTTGCGATGATCTCGCGCATCAACTCGCGAAGTAACTGCGCTCCCGCCGCGTCCACATAAGTGACGGCTGCCAGATCCAGACGAAGGCCCTTGGACGGGCGGCCCCGTTGCGTGCAGGCATCGCGCACGGTCTCGACTCAGGGCTCCAGGAGCTCGCCTTCGAGCTGAAGAATCCGGCCTTGTCCGGGGCCGGTACGCCATGTCATCTTGAGCACACTAAGCCTCTCCTCAACCGCGAAAAGCATGAACGCGAACCGCGTGCCGGTTGGCAACACCGGCTTCGTTTTTGTCCGTAGTGTTCAATCCGTAGCGAGTTGCAACGTGCGATTGCCGGACTACTGACTCCGGACAATGGATCACGGACAAAACCCTGCGTCACCATATTTGGTGAAAAATCACCAAGTTAGCGTAGGGAACGCTCGATACCGAGTTTCTTCAATCGGTTGCGCAAGGTATTGGGATTGAGGTTGAGGATCTGGGCCGCCCCGCGGGGACCGTGGATGACCCAGTTGGTTTGCTCGAGAACGGTGAGGATGTACTGGCGTTGCACGGCTTGCAGGCTGGGCAGTTGCTTGCCAGCGGATTGCGGGAGGCCAGTGAGGAGGGATTTGCGCTCCGCGTCCTCCGGGTGGCGTTGTTCCTGGGTGGTGGGAGTCGGGCTCGACGAGGGGAGGAGGTCGGAGTCGATGTCGAGCGTCGATCCGGACGTGAGGATGATGGCGCGTTCCAGGACGTTCTCTAGCTCGCGGATGTTGCCGGGCCAAGGACACTGCTGAAGCCGCTCCATCGTCTGCCGGCTGACGCCATGGAGGTGCTTGCCGATCCGCATCGCAAACTTATTCATCAGAAAGTGGACGAGCAGCGGTATGTCGTCCCTCCGTTCCCGCAGAGGAGGGAGGCGGACGGGGAAGACGTTGAGGCGGTAGTACAGGTCCTCGCGGAAGGTTTTTTCGCGGACCGCGTTGCGGAGGTCGCGGTTGGTGGCGGCGATGACGCGGACGTCCACCCGGATCGGCGCGGTGCCGCCCACCCGATCGAACTCCCGCTCCTGGAGGACGCGGAGTAGCTTGGCCTGGGCCTCGGCGGGAAGTTCGCCGATCTCGTCGAGGAAAAGAGTCCCGCGATCGGCGAGCTCGAAGCGGCCCAGGCGCTTGGCGATGGCCCCGCTGTAGGCACCCTTCTCGTGGCCGAAGAGCTCGCTTTCCACGAGCCCGGCCGGCAGGGCAGCGCAGTTGACCTTGATGAGCGGCTTGTCCTTGCGCTTGCTGAGGGAATGAATAGCTCGGGCGATCAACTCCTTGCCAGTTCCGGTCTCGCCGGAAATGAGCACGGAAGCATCGGTGGGGGCGACGCGGCGGACGTTGTAGAGCGCTTCCCGGAGCCCGGGGCTCTGGCCAATGATCTGCCCGAAGTTATGTGCCGATTTGATCTCTTCCTGGAGGTAAAGGTTTTGCTCCTGGAGACAGGCCCGTTCAGCCTCAGCCAGCACGCGGGCGGTGATGTCGACCCAGACGGAACGACTGGCGACGACCTGGCCGCCCTCTCCGCGTACGGGCTTCATCCATAGGCTGACCCAGCCCGGGCTGCCGTCCTTGCGGCGCATTTCCAGCTCCAACCCGGAGAATTCCTCGCCGGCGAGGAACTTGCGGAACCATTCTTCCGCGCGCGGCTTCCCGGCCGGAACGTCGGCATAGAGGTTGACAACGGGGAAGCCCACCAGCTCTTCCACGCTATAGCCGGACAACTCCACCGCGCGGCGATTGACACTGAGAATGCGTCCATCCAGCGCCACGGAAAAATAGCCGACGGGCGCCTCTTCATAAAGGTCGCGATAGCGTCGCTCGCTCTCCAGCAGCCGGTGTTCGGCCCGCATACGCTCCAGTTCTGCGGTGGCGCGCGCGGCGAAGATCCGAAACAGGTAGAGGCAGCGCGCATCGGCGGGCATGGGTCGCTCATCGAACACGGCCAAGTGACCGAGAACTCTCCCGTCGCCGTCAAGCAGTGGTACGCCCAGGTAGCTTTCGATCCCCATCTCGACGAGAGCTTTATCTTGCGGAAACCGTTCCCTCACCCCGGTAGCATGATGGCACAATCCGCCGCTCACGACATCCTCACAGGGCGTGCCGGCGAGCTCATACTCGATGTTCTCGTGAATCCGATCGCCCGCCCAGTAAGCGAGGGTGCGGATTCGGGTATTGACGTCGGCGAACTCGGCGACAAAGGCATAATGCACGTCGATGGCCGAGGCCAAATGGCGGACCAGGGACTGGAAGAACTCCTGACCAGTGCCGCGGGCGGTGCCCTCGACCACCGCGCGAAGGGTGCGAAGGTCCTCGTGGACTGTAAAGTCGGCCAACCATTCGCTTTCGCCGGACAGCGGGTCGGCCCTGGACAGAGTGGAAATCGACGGCCGGCTGTCAATCACTTCGTCGCTCATCAGGCACCTTCCAGTTGCCAACGCGTAATTGAGCGCTGTGTCAACGGTTATACTACCGCCAATCATGAGATATATGGAAAACAGGAAAGATTTCCCTGGCCGGGACGGGCCGCATCGGCATGGTCCGCATGCGCATGGAACGGCCCTGTCCGTAGACCGTGGGCGCCGTGAGTGCCAGCAGGGCGACACTGATCAGGCAGGCCGTGCCGAGCCGTGGTGTGAAGCGTATCATGGTATACCTCGAATAGGAGAATTGGGGAAAAGGACCTTATCGACTACACTGCCGATTGGTCAACAGGGTGAAAGCCGGCGACGCTCGGACTACCTTAGTACTGCCTGCCAAAGGCCGGGCGAATGACTCCTTTTGCTCACTCGAACGATGAATCGACGATAGCCAAGGAATTTTTGCGCTCGACGCAGGCTACGCGGAATAATCGAAGCGCACCGCCTGATGGAGCCGGCCGGCCAGCTCATGGAACAGCGCGGACAGATCGCGGTGCGAGACAATCACTTCCGAAACGGCCAGCAAGGCTTGGTACTTATGGTCGGCGGACCGCGCCTGTGCGTCTAATGGATGGCTTGCCATGACGAATACCGTGTCTGTCAGACTTCCGGAACGATCAAGTGATCGACGGTGCAGATGGCGTTTGAAGAGCCCATGAAGATGATTCTACCATGTTCAGGTGAGAGAGTATCGCAGCAGGCCGCCGAGCAGGACCTTGCGCATTTCGGTGGGACACGCGGAAGCATCGAGCATGGGGTTGACCACCTCGGTTGATGTGACCCGCCCGGCCGTTGAACTGCGGGTCGCCTACCGGGCGGAGGAATGCCTAGTGAAGGAGCGGCGTAGGCTGAAGTGTCTGCGCGCGGGCTTCAGCCGCCCTCCGCGCGGCGGCGAGCTTGCGCACTTCGTCGTGGACGAGCAGGAGTAGCTCAGCCGCAGCGCGGCCATCGCTGGCCGCGGCGGCATCGAGATGACGGGTCACTTCTGACATGACGACTGATCTTACCAGCTATTTCTACAAACAGTCCTGCCGAGTCTTGTCAACCTTCATGTAAACCATGGTTTGAGGACAAGGTGCGGCACTTTGTAAGCGCCGCGACGTAAGTTTAATGAATTCGATAGGAAGCGGAGAGGGGGGGATTCGAACCCCCGGTGAGGTATGACCCCCACACGGCATTTCCAGTGCCGCACAATCGGCCGCTCTGTCACCTCTCCGAAATTACAAACCCTGTTTTTTACAGCAACTTACGTCGTCGCTTCTTGTAAACCTCTTCCGGACCAGCTTCTTGTAAACGGTTTTGTAAACCGCTGGTCGGAGGATCGGTACGGTTTACGTGATCATTCTACCCTTCAACCGACGCCTTGACCATCGCCGAAAACGAGGCGGCAGCTCAGCCGCGATCACCGTCCGTATCCCTTCCTGCTGGGCCGTCAGCCGTCCTTGCCCGACACGGGCGTTGTCCGCGTCCCCGATAGTCTCCGTGCAAGCGAAAGGGTCGCCGACGATCTCGCCCACCCTGGTCAGGCAGACGAGGGCCAACCCGATGCGTTTCGGGTTTACACTGGCCAATTGATTGGTCTTCATATCATTTCAGTAGGACCGTTTAGCCATCCCCGGGTGTGCCAGGTGACAGGGAGGCTGGTTACTGGTTGTGTGGCCTGCAATCGCCTGAGAGCAATCTCACAATAAAGGCGCCAGAGGTCGCAACCGATGAAATGACGCCAGAGTTGTTTGGCGGCTATTAAGGTGGCACCGATACCACAATAGGGGTCGAGCACTATATCCCCTGGCTTGGACAGGTGCTCCACGAGGAACTGCATTTCGGTTACAGCTTTCGGGCAAGGATGCTCCATGAGTATCTTCGGGGAGGACCGCATTGTGACAAACTGGTCGGCATCCGGGGGCCGGACCGGCGTGCGGTTCTTGTCCTGGACCAGCCAGAACTCGTCTCCCTTTGGCGATGTCCTTTAGGATTTGGAGTTTGAGTCGCCAAACCATTTCGGAAAGTAGGGGCGAAACTTGCTGCCCATCGCCCAGGCCATCTTTCCCGTCTGGCCGTTACCCTGGAATACAGGCGCTTACCGAGCCTTCCTTTGGTGCTTCCTCACCAAATCGACCACTTCGGCTTGGCGCTCGGCGGTCAGCCTCTGATTCTCGCTGCTCATTTCGTCGCAGAAAGCGCCGAGGGCTTCCAAACGGTCCTGGCGAACCAGATGAACCTCGAACTCTTTATCTACGCTCTCTTCCCGGAAACTATCGTCCTTTCGCGCCCGCCTTTTGGCAAGCAGTCGATCATGTCGCGCCCACTCCGAACTCTTCTCTTTCAGGGCGCGGAGCAGCTTGGGGGTCGGATTAGGGACTGGCGCTAACGTGGTTTCATCGACGCCCGTGCCCGCCACGAGGTATTGGTCGTAGTTAAGTGCGGGGACATGGCGAACGTGCAGTTCACCGACAACGAAACGCGGGGGCAGCCACCGGTCATCGTCCGCGTGAGTGAACGCCGTCACGATCTTTGGGTGGGGTTTCATATGTAGATGTCTCCGTCCGCGCCAGCGGCCCCGGTGGGCTGCAACGCCCGGTTCGACCCTGATGGCTAACCCCGACCGGACTGCCGGTGGCCCCCTCCTAGGCTGTTGCCGCCTCGCCTGGCCAGCGCCCTTACCAGGATCACTCGGGCAGTAGTGGTGTGGCATTAGTCCTCTGGTAGGTGCCACGCACATTTGCATTATACCAATGGCTTCTTCCACCTTTTGCGATCACGGTAAGGATAAAGCGCTGAATGCGATCCGGGTCAAGGTATTGGTTTCCAAGCCGCGTGAGTGCCTCGTTATACGCGGCATTGATAAGGTCTGCGTATACCTGATCCTGATTCAAGTTCGGACGTAATACAACAGCGGCTGAAACCACCTTCTTAAATGGGTTTCTTTTGTCAAGCAATTTGATGAAGTCGAATGTTAACGGCTCACCCCTGCGCCCGTAAAGCAATTTGAACTCCACAGCGATTTCGGGTTTGTCGAGGGACTCCTGCCCAGGAAAAACATCGGCGCGGGCGATCGGCACCTGCAGTTTGGAGTGGCTGACCGCCCCCAACGTCAAGGGTGCCGGACCGGATGTAAGCGTTCACGGTCCGAGGGTGACATAAGTATAGTTAAACCAAAGCCGCGGCCGCGTTGCGTGGCACTGCGAGTGCTGGCGGACACCTCGGTCGATGTGACCGGAGAGGATTGCCGGAATTGCGGTGCGCGCGCAGGTGTGTCGGTCGTGTGTCGGACCTCAGCACGCTCGGGATTTGGGTTTGCGCGCGGAGGTCGAGAGGACCGGAGCGAGGCAGCCACAGTTAGTGGCGCGGGTGGTGTTGGCAAATACTGGCGAGACGAAGGTTACCGACGAACTTCCCGACTACGCTCCCGCGACTCGGTTTGTCTTCCTTCCTACAATGGTCCCTACGGGACTTTCGATGTGGAAAGGCCATGTCGTTCGCTGACTGTTTTCCGAAAGGATCGACGGATACGGGGGCCCGAAGACTATGCAAAACGTAACCCTTTCAAAAAAGCAACGGGAAGAAATACTCAAAGCATTGCAAGCTCGTTTTGAGAACAACATGAACCGCCATAAAGGTCTTGAATGGGCCAAAGTCCAAGCAAAGCTGGAAGCTAATGCTGAAAAACTGTGGTCACTCAGTGAAATGGAAAGAACGGGCGGTGAACCGGATGTTGTTGGTCACGACAAAAAGACAGGTGAATACATTTTTATGATTGTTCAGAGGAAAGTCCCAAAGGCCGCAGAAGTCTTTGCTACGACCGTGAAGCGCTGGAGTCCAGGAAGGAACATAAGCCAAAAGATAACGCGATGGATATGGCATCTGCCATGGGCATTGAGCTTTTGTCGGAAGAACAATATCGAGAGTTGCAGAAGCTTGGAGATTTCGATACGAAAACGTCAAGCTGGGTGAAAACGCCTTCTGCAATCAGAAAACTCGGCGGCGCCCTCTTTTGTGATCGCCGCTTTGATACTGTTTTCGTTTATCACAACGGTGCGGAATCTTACTATGCCGCCAGGGGATTCCGTGGCTCGCTAAAGGTCTAATCTTGTTGACATTCTATTCGAGTCAAGAGCTGGTTGAGTGGGCCATCATTTCTCCCGGCTCAGCCCGGTCACTCGGCGTCGTCGCCAAAATCGAGTGAGGGATTCTTCGGTCAATAAAAATGCCTCTGCCCGTTGTCGCTAGCGACAAAGAAGATTTCGATAGAACAATAGGCTAGCGTCTAACTGCAAAATGCCAGCACGCCTGCAGCTTCAGCTTTGGAGCGCTTCGGTCGGACACACCGAGTTAAGTTTGCGTCGTACTGTTAGGCGCGGAGGTCACATCGACCGACGCAGCGAACGGCCTGGAGACACACCGGCCGGCGGTGAACACCACGGCCGCATGGCTGGCAAGGGCAGATCGGTGACAGATTTAGAAGAGCGCGGCCAGCGAGTCCTTGGCAGCGATGCAGGGGATCAGTTGCATTAGCCGGTGAACACAGTTGTCGTTCATGATCGCCTCGGCAAGAAGGGCGGATACCTCGCTTTTTACTGGCCTTTTCGTTCTTGCCGATTCGCGAATCATGTGGTTGACTACGTCCACGATCTGCTGTCGGGTGTCGTGGGGACCCGAGTCCTGTGTTTGAGTCGCGTCCAGGTTTTGTGGGACGCTCCTAGCGAGCCCCGGCGGCATGCGGGGCTCGCTAGGCGGCCACCGGCTACCTCTTCTCCCGCGGATGCCGTTGATCATAGCGCACGTAGCGAAACGTCGATTGCTTGAAGACCTCATCGACCAGCGCGAACAGGTCGGGATCATAGGCCATCAGCTTCTCGCGGGTGTTGGCGCCGAACTGGGGCCGCATGCAATTGAAGTAGGCCTGAGCGCCTTCGGCCCAGTATTCGCTGGCGTTTGTTGTGAGGTAGGTCTTCTGCCAGAGGCCCTTATCCATCGCGGCCTGATAGGCCTTCTTGAGGCGGTCATTGAACCTCGGATCCACTTCGCGAAGACCTTGCTGGTGAATGGCGTGGTTGAACTCGTGGATCAGAATGTTTTCGAAACGGTAACGGTCGCCCGGGAGGTTCAGCAGGTTCTCCTCGCCGCACGATGACAACTTCCCGCCCAGGCCGCGGGCGCGCCGGTCCCAGTTGGTCTTCGCATCGTTCTTGAGGTGCCGCTGCTCCGGTACGTCGGTGGTCATCTCGGTGGGGGCCATGACCATGAATCGACAGCCACGCTTGATCAGCGCTTGCAAGATGTCGTCGCGGTCGCCGAGAAGCTTGTCGATGAGGTAGTGCGCTTCCAGGAGAGCCGCGTCCGACACCATGGCGGAGCTCAGAATGGAGAAGCCTTTGTAATCGACGTGCTTCTTGTAGAACGTCGTGTCAAGGTTGAACTTCTTGATGACCGCTTCGGGGACCTCCGTCACTTTCGCCTGGGCACTGGGCTGCGTCAGACGAAACGCACCGATGCGCGTCGAGTAATTTGTGGCCCCCTTCTTGAGGTAATCGCCCACGTACCAGATCGTGCAGTCGTCCACGGGGTCAACGGCCGTCTGCGTATAATCCTGCCAGCGGTTCGTGGCGGTCTGCGCCGCTTCGCCCGCGGCGAGAACGGCTTCCCGCAACCTCAGCTGGCCGAGGGGATCGTTCGCGAGCCGGCCCGCGAAGCGCTGGCCCGGGTAGTGGGCTGTCCCGCCGAACGAATACCCAATGCCGATGTTCCCGTAAGCGTCGATCGCCGGGCTGGGCATCCAGCGGTAGAAGGCGTCGGGCGCGTAGGCCCCCTGCTGGCGGAGCGTGACGTTCTGCTCCTTGTCGAGTTGAAACTCATACCAGCGGATGCCGCCGCCCCCCGCGTCCGTCTTGACCGAATGGGCACCCACGATGATCGCGCGCTCACCGATCCGCCGGTACACCAGGCGGGCCATGAGCTTATCCCCCTGGACATCGAGCCTCTGCTCAGTTCCCGGTTGGGGTACGGTCCTGGTCAGTTGCCCGCCGCCCAGGTATTCGTAAGGCGCCACGGGGATCTTGTGTGGGCCGTCGAGCCTGGACTTCGTGGGATCCTTCCAGTCCACATGAAACTTCCACCAGTAAATGCCGTCGTCCTTGACGATGCCTTTCAACTGGGCTCCGCCAGCCGCCATAAGGATGTTGGACTAAGCCGCTCTGCGGAGGAAGAAAGGCGAGCGGTTGACGAGTGGGGTGAGCCGAGGACTGGCTTGGGCCAGAATGACTTCGCGGCGTGCTCAATGGGAGCACGCTCATGTCTATCTGGCT